>Ga0213858_10000530_pt1 | contig 18184 bp, 22 predicted proteins | sample PICome_FD_160122 | JGI IMG/M metagenome (GOLD analysis project Ga0213858, IMG submission 160122) | Coastal seawater microbial communities near Pivers Island, North Carolina, United States - PICO245 | ecosystem: Environmental > Aquatic > Marine > Coastal | place: USA: North Carolina | collected... | reverse complement strand
TAAGTTAAGATTCTATAACCAAAATGTTCCATTAGGTATTAAAAAAACAATGGACAAACATGAAATAGGTTTTGTTGATTTCAAACCAAATAGACTTTTAATGTTTGATGGAAGAATACCTCATGGTGCAGAAGCACCATCTTCAAGTGCATCATACATAGATAGAAGGTCGATAGTTTTACGAGGAGACGAAGTAAGACTATCAGATAAGAAAGAAGATTTTTATGCCAACGATAGAATTTAGAACATTTGAAACTGAAGCTTACGAACTGTTTAAACCAGTTCTAGCAAAATCATTTATGCCTGACTGGTGGAAGAAAATGAAAGTTCAAAGTATCCACCGAAATCTAAAAACTCAGACGATTCGTTCATGCCCTGCAATGCATGATTGGCTGACAATGGGTTGGTATATGATATCATGTGTTGACATCATGATAGATGTTGATGAATCAACTTATCCTAACAAAAGATTTTATGCAAAAGAAATAGAACCACAGAAAGGACAGAAATATGCTTCTGCATCACATGGTTCTAATCAAGTTCACGATTACTTCACATACTTGGGTGCAGACGGCCCAGTGAAAGATGCATTCAAACTAAGGGCTCCTTGGAATATCAAAGTCCCTCAAGGATATAGTATCATGCATATTGACCCCTTTATGTTTCAGAATAAACATTTTGCAACATGGCAGGGTATTATAGATGCAGATGGATTTAATGTCAATATGGACAATGCACAAATTATATTTTATCCTAAAACAGATGAACCCTTTATTATACCAAAGAATACACCTCTAGTTCAAATCATACCTTTCAAGAGAGATGAATGGCATGCTACATATTTACTTGCAGAGGAACCATACATATATGAAGAACTTCGAAGTGAAAGGTCAGCACAAAGAGGACAAGAGATGTGGAAATATAAAGCAACATCTAAAGGAAAGGATGTTGATGAAGCATTAAATATAGGTGGTTATAGAAGTGCTGGAATATGGCAAGAAAAGGGTCAGTTCTTTAGTGAAGACGAGTGTCCTTTTCATAAAAAGAAAGAAGATGATTCACCCGAGACCCAATTGGAGTTAGATGTATAATGGCAGTTAGATTACTTTTTCCTAATTATGTTTTCCAATATAACTTATTGGAAACAGGCCATGTTACACAAAACTATTTGGACTTACTTGTTGAAGATGTAGAAGGACAAAGAAAAAAAGACCCAGTTGGAAGAAGAATATCTAATGCATATACTGGTTGGCAATCTTACGATGGAACCGAAAGAAGACATATTTTTGGAAAGTTAGTTCGTATAATCAACGAGATACACAATGGAGAGTTTTCACAGTTTTTTGACCATCAAGGTGTAAGTTTTAAAATGGGTAACATGTGGACTAATATCAATGATACTGGTGCATGGAACAGACCTCATTTACATAATGGTTGTTATTACTCGGGAGTATTCTACATCAAAGCTGATGGAGACGAAGGAGATTTTTGTGCAATAGATAAAGACTGTCAAGTTGTTGCAGATTTTCCACCAAGTGTGAGGTCTCCTAATAGTTGGAATTTCTCACCCACCTCAGGTTCATTATTACTTTTTCCTAGTGGTCTTATGCACATGGTTGAACCTAATACAACCGATAAAGATAGAATCTCAGTATCATGGAATATGACACATGAATTCAATGCACAAAAACAAGGATTTGGTTGGTATCCTCATACTAGAGATAGGAAAGAATGGGCTCATTCACAAGATGAGTTGGTATTTAATTTAGACGAGAACGGCAAGTTAGTTAGATAGATTCCATAAATAATCGTATGGAACTAGTTGTCAACCCCGAAATTCTATGGGATATTATTCTAACAGTAGTTATAATACCTGCTGGTTTTCTTATACGCTCTATACTTTCAGAACAAAAAAGACTTGATATTCTGCTCAATAAAACAAGAGAAGAGATTGCAAAGGACTATGTGACGAGAGACCAAATTGAAGCAGACTTTGATAAGTTAATGGCATCAATTGATAAGATTGACCAAAAACTTGACCGATTACAATCTAAAACTTATTTCCAAGATTAAAAAAGGTATAAATAGTAGTATAACAGGAATATACTACTATGGCAACACCTTCAAGTAAATCAGAACTGAAAGAATACATCAAGAGAAAACTTGGGGCTCCTGTTCTTGAAATCAATGTGGATGATGACCAGTTTGACGATAGAATAGATGAAGCAATTCAATACTTCCAAGAATATCATTATGATGGTTCTATTCGTGTCTATTTAAAACATCAACTATCTACTGCACAATTAACAGAGATGAGAGAAGACGAATCTTTCACTGAGAGTGCAGCTGGGACACATGATTATGATGACCAAATAGTAAAACAACAGAAGAACTATATTGTTTTACCCGATTTTGTTTTATCAGTAGTCAAAATATTCCCATTCAACGATAAACACAATCTTAATATGTTTGACCTTAGATATCAATTAAGGTTAAACGATTTGTATGATTTAACATCAACAAACATTCTATATTACGAAATGGTTCAACAACATATCAGTATGTTAGACCAAATACTTGTAGGTCAGACACCAGTTCGTTATAAGCAACACATGAATCGATTGTATATTGATTCAGATATTCAATCATTCAATAACTCAGAATACATTATTATAGAATGTTTTAGAAAGATTGACCCAACAGATTTCACTGATATTTACAACGATATGTGGTTAAAAAGATATGCAACTGCATTAGTCAAATATCAATGGGCAGAGAACTTATCTAAATTCTCAGGTATTGCATTGCCAGGCGGTGTCCAGTTAGATGCTGACAATATGAAATCACAGGCACAAGAGGAAATAACAAAATTAGAAGAAGAGTCTAGACTGAATTACGAACTACCAGTCATGGACTTAATGGGGTAATTGAATGCCTACAAATGTATTTTTTAACCATGCTGTTAATTCGGAACAACATCTTTACGAAGATTTAGTTGTAGAATCACTTCGTTTTTATGGACATGATGTTTTATATCTTCCAAGAGAGATAATAGAAGAAGACACCATTTTCACCGAAGATGTTCAGTCAAGATTCGGAGATGCATACAGTGTGGAAATGTATTTAGAAAATACAGAAGGATTTGAAGGTGAAGGAGACCTCGTATCAAAATTCGGTGTTCAAATTCAAGAAGAAGCAACCTTTGTTTTATCACTTAGAACATGGGAAAGATTCGTATCATTAGATTCAAACCTTGCAACAGGACTTAGACCAAACGAAGGGGATATAGTTTATTTTCCTCTCACTGGTTCTATGTTTGAAATCAGATTTGTAGAAGACCAAGACCCATTCTTCCAGCTTGGAAAAATGTTTGTCTTCAAACTTAGATGCTCACTATTCGAATACAGTGGAGAAGACTTCGATACTGGAACCGATGCAGACCTCATCGAACAGGATGTTGCATATACAATTACTATGACTATGGATGAAGGAGAGACAGGAAACTTTACAGTTGGTGAAAATCTAACACTTCCAGTCAATGGTGTTGCAACAGTTGTAGGTGAGGTAGTCGCATGGTCACCAGTAAATAGACAATTAATTATCAAAGATAATACTAAGACACTTGCAGTTGATGATGTTCTAACAGGTGAAAGTTCAACGACAGCAAGAACAATATCTGCAATTACAGATGTCTTAACCTTTGGAACAGACCACCTTGCTCAAAATGTTGACTTTGAGAATAAAGATTCTTCATACTTAGACTTTAGTGAAACGAATCCATTCGGAGAACCCTAATGTTTGGAACTTATTTTTATAATGAAACAATTAAAAGGTCGGTGTCTGTTTTTGGAACACTGTTCAATAACATCTATATCAAAAAGATAAAAGCAGATGGAACAGTTTTACATCAACAACCAGTCCCGATATCTTATGGGCCAAAACAAAAGTTTCTTGCAAGATTAACCGAAGATGCTAAAGAGAGAGATAAAAATATTTCTTCAATCTCTTTACCTAGAATGGCATTCGAACTTACAAGTTTAGAATACGATTCTACAAGACAACAAAACAAACTTATACGAACACAAAAAAATCTATTAGAATCAGACGATGTAACTAAGAGAGGATTCCAATATTCACCAGCACCTTACAATTTAGGATTTGAGTTATCAATTCTTGCAAAAAATGTAATCGATGCAACACAAATTGTAGAACAAATTCTACCTTATTTCCAACCTGAATATACAGTAACCATGAAAATGGTTGACGATATGTCAGAGGTTAGAGATGTGCCTATCTCTTTAGATGGTGTTGCAATGGATGACCAATACGAAGGAACTTTTGAAGAGAGAAGAGTAATACTTTATACACTTACTTTTACAATGAGAACATACTTCTTTGGCCCAATTTATACTGGAAACATTATTAAAAATGTTATCGAAAGAGATTATATTTCGGGTGCAAATGGTCAGTTTACAACAACTCAAATTAACAGTGCTGGACTCGTAAAAGAAGTTAAACACTATGAACCAGCATTTGGAGAAGATGCAAATGCAGTATCTAACTCTACTAATGTGACTTTCGACACTGCAATAAATAGTAAGATTAGTGTAGATGATGAAGTATTTGGAACTAATTTATCAACCAATCCAACAGTATCATCTATTTCTAGTGATAGACTTGCAATAGTTTTAAGTTCAGCAATCACTATTGCAGATGGAACAACTTTGAAGTTTGTAGGTTCAGTAGACCCAACAGACACATTCGTAGTTGCAGAAACAGTTTCGTTCTATGATGATGGAACAACACAAACATACGCGGATGATTTAAGTGATGATGCATAATTATGACAAAAGAAATAGACAAAACATTAGATGATATTCTAGATATCCAATCGGATATTAAAACAAAAACAGAAGTCATCAAAGTTCCTGATAGGTCTCAGAACATTGAGACGGACTACAAATATGCCCGTGAGAACCTCTATAACCTCGTAGAACGAGGTCAAGATGCAATAGACGGCATACTAGAACTATCTAAAGAAACAGAACATCCTAGGGCATATGAGGTTGCTGGTCAATTAATCAAAACTGTATCAGATACAGCAGAAAAACTTATAGATATCCAAAAGAAACTAAAAGATTTAGAGAAAGAAGAGGGTTCTGTTAGAACACAACATAATCATTTATATGTTGGTTCAACCTCAGAATTACAAAAATTTCTAAAGAAATCGAAAAAAGATGACACTCAATAAAAACGAAGGTTATCTCGGTAACAGTTTAGTTAAACGAGCTGGAATCGAGACTCAGTATACCGAAGAAGAACTCAAAGAATACATGAAGTGTTCTCAAGACCCAGTTCATTTTATCGAATCATATACACAAATCATATCACTAGATGAGGGTATGGTTCCCTTTAAACTTCGTGGTTATCAAGGTAATCTTATAGAACACTACAATAGTAATCGTTTCAATGTTGTTCTTGCAAGTAGACAGAGTGGTAAATCAATCACATCTTGTGCATATTTACTATGGTTTCTCTTGTTCCATCCCGAAGTAACTGTAGCAGTTCTTGCTAACAAAGGTGCAATTGCAAGGGAAATGATTGCAAGAATCGTAACCATGTTAGAGTCTGTTCCATTCTTTTTACAGCCAGGCGTTAAGATTCTCAACAAAGGGTCAATAGAATTTAGTAATGATAGTAAGGTAGTTGCAGCTGCAACATCTTCAAGTTCAATTCGTGGTATGTCAATTAACTTACTATACCTCGATGAGTTTGCATTTGTTGAAGATGCAGAGACATTCTATACTGCAACATATCCCGTAATTACCTCAGGTAAAGATTCAAAGGTTATAATCACTTCAACTGCAAATGGTGTGGGTAATATGTTCCATAAGATATACGAAAGTGCAGTTCATGGACAATCAGAATATAAAAGTTTTGTTATTAATTGGTATGATGTGCCAGGCAGAGATGAAGAATGGAAGAAACAAACTATTGCAAACACCTCAGAAGCACAATTTGAACAAGAGTATGGTAACTCATTTTTAGGAACAGGTTCTACTCTTATAAACTCAGATACATTGTTAGGACTAATGTCTTATGAACCCGAATGGAAAAAGGACAATGTAAATGTATATGAAAAACCTAAAGAAGGTCATTCATACATATGCACTGTTGATGTTGCAAAGGGTCGAGGTATGGACTTTTCAACCTTTAGTATCTTCGATGTATCTTCAAAACCTTTTAAACAAGTTTGCACTTATCGGGATGATATGATAAGTCCCATGCTCTTTCCCGATATTATAAATAAGTATTGTAGACCCTATAATGATGCGTTGGTTATTATAGAAAACAATGCAGAAGGGGGAATAGTTGCAACACAACTGCACTACGATATTGAATATCCAAATGTTTTCACTCAAGGACAACTAAAAGCAGAAGACATTGGTGTTACAATGAACAGACGAATTAAAAGAATCGGATGTTCAACCTTAAAAGAACTAATGGAAGAGAATAGACTTTCAGTAGTGGATAGGGATACGATAACGGAATTGATGACTTTTGTGACAAAAGGTAATACTTTTGAAGCTGATAAGGGTTATCATGACGATATGGTTATGAATCTAGTTCTGTTTTCATGGTTTATAACCACTGAATATTTCTATCATTTAACTGATACAGAGGTTAAAAACTTGCTGTATGCAGAACAACAGAAACAAATAGAAGACGATATGTTACCAGCAGGAGTTTTCGGTCAACAGAGAGAAGAAACCTTTGTAGACAATGAAGGAACCCGTTGGTATCAAAAAAATGATGGTATTCCATTAGATTATTAATATCGTTGAGATAAGAGAAGTTATAAATAAAACAGTAAACAACTTTTACATTAACAGGAGAAAAGTATGGCATTTCAAGTATCACCAGGCGTTCAGGTCTCAGAAGTAGACTTGACAAACATTGTGCCTGCTGTATCATCCGTTACAGGTGCATTCGCAGGACAATTCCAATGGGGCCCTGTTGATGAAGTAGTAACAGTTTCAGATGCTAAAGGGTTGGTGGAAAATTTCCACTCACCTATAGATTCCCTTGCTGGAGCTGAAGACTTTTATTCAGCAGAAAGCTTCTTAAAGTATGGTTCATCTTTAAGAGTGGTTCGTCTGATACCTACTGGACTTTACACAGCTGTAAGTGGTTCAGATACAGACGCAATTATTAAAAATGAAGATGACTATGAATTAAACTATTCAGATGGTGGTTCATCATCTGATTTGGGAACATTTGCTGCTAAATACCCAGGCGCAATGGGGAACTCATTAAAAGTTTCCGTTTGTGCAAGTAGCAACGCATTTAAAAATTCAGATGTTACTCAAGTAAATGACGCAACTGCAAATTCAGGTGACACATTAGTCACAGTTGATGACGGAACAGTGTTCTCAGTCAGAGACCAAATTCAGTTTGCTGGTCATTCACAATTTTACAGAATCACAGCAATATCAACAAACGACCTAACAATCGAAGCAATTGGAAAACCAAGTGGTTCAGGTCTTCAAGAAGATGTTGCAGATGACGCACAAGTCACAAGATATTGGGAGTTCCACGACCAGTTCGATAGAGCCCCAGGCACATCTGCTTCTGCTACACTAAATGGTGGTAGTGCAGACGAAATTCATGTGGTTGTTGTTGATGAAGACGGACAATGGTCAGGAATTAAAAATTCAGTCCTAGAAAAATACTCATTCGTTTCATGTGCTACCGATGGTAAAGACGGAAACGGAGAGTCAAATTACTATAAAGATGTAATTAATCGTTCATCAGGATATATTTGGTGGACAGGACACTCAACTTCAACTCACGCAGCTGCTAACAGTTCAACAACACACTCAGATTCAGCTTCATCAAACTTTGGAAGACCTTCTGCACCAATCAATGTATCATTAACAAATGGTGCAAATGGTTCAAGTGTGTCAGCTGCAATTAAATATCAAGCATATGTAGACCACTTCGGTGATGCAGAAAAAATCGACCTATCATTCTTAATTGTTGGTTCAACAAGAACTGCATCTGATAATGTTACAGACCATAACAGTATCGTTAATCAGTTGATTGCAATTGCAGAAGGTAGAAAAGACTGTATGGTGATTGCTTCTCCAAGAAGAACATCAGTTGTAAATGTTGCAAGTGAAAACGACCAACTTACAAATGTCTTAGCAGATTTTGCAAATGTATCATCAAGTTCATATGCAGTTCTAGATTCAGGTTGGTTATACTACTATGATAGATTCCATGACAAATATGTTTGGATTCCAGGCTCAGGTCATACTGCTGGTATCATGGCAAGGTCAGACCTTCTAAGAGACCCATGGTATTCACCTGCTGGTTTTGCAAGAGGTCAGTATCTTGGAGTATCAAAAATTGCATTCAATCCGAAACAAGCATCAAGAGATGACTTGTATCGTGCAAGAATCAACCCAATCGTAACATTCCCAGGCCAAGGAACAGTCCTATTTGGTGATAAGACTGCACTATCTACACCAAGTGCATTCGATAGAATCAATGTAAGAAGACTATTCATTGTCCTAGAGAAAGCAATTGCAACAGCAGCTAAAGCACAACTCTTTGAATTCAACGATGAGTTCACTAGAGCACAATTTAGAGCTGCAGTAGAACCTTTCTTGAGAGATGTTAAGAATAGAAGGGGACTAGTAGACTTCTCAGTAGTATGTGATGGTTCAAACAACACAGACTCAGTGATTGACAGAAACGAATTCGTATGTTCAATCTTTGTGAAACCTGCTAGGTCAATTAACTTTATCACTCTTAACTTCGTGGCTGCAAGGTCAGGAGTTGAGTTTGAAGAAATCTACGGAGCGGTGTAAGGAGAAATAAATGGCAACTATAGACGAATTTAAGGCAAAACTTATCGGTGGTGGCCCTCGTGCTAACCGATTCAAAGTGTTCATTCCTAGAGCGGGTGCAAACATTGAATTCTTATGTAAAAGTGCTGCCATTCCAGCTGCAACTGTAGGAACTGTCCCTGTAAACTTTAGAGGACATATCCTCAAACTTGCTGGTGATAGAACCTTCGACCCATGGGAAGTAACCATCATAAACGATGCAGATTTCTCATCTAGAAGTGCATTGGAAGCATGGCAACAAGACATTCAAGAATTAGACTCAGGTGTAGGTATGGCATCAAATGACTACCTACTATCTAGAGCATTTGTAGAACAATTAGGAAAAGATGATTCAGTCCTTGCGAGATACGAGTTCTTTAATATGTTCCCACAAACAATAGGTGCAATTGAATTGTCCTATGAAACAGTGGATGCATTGGAAGAGTTCCCAGTAACATTCGAATACTCGCATTGGGAAAGAACCATTTAATCCGAGTGAAAACTATCCCATTAAAGGGGTATAAATATTAGTATGGAAATTTTTGGGTTTGAAATATCTCGTAAAAAAGACGAGTTAAGAGTTCAAGAGGCACCAAACGCTAAGTCGTTTGTGCCTCCCGTTGATGATGACGGAACACCAGTAATCCAACAACAGAGTGGATTCATATCGGGTGGTGCATATGGTGCTTATGTCGATATGGAAGGTGGTGTTAAGAATGAGGCTGAACTTATTCGAAGATACCGAGAAGTTTCCCTCGTGCCAGAATGTGATTCTGCAATCGAGGATATAGTAAATGAGTGTATCACTTCTGATACTCAGGATAGGATTGTAACACTCGACCTCAGAGATGTAAAACTCTCTGATTCGATAAAAACAAAAATCGAAGACGAGTTTGATCACATCTTATCAATTATGAAGTTCAATCAGAACTCTCATGAAATATTCAGAAAGTGGTATGTGGATGGAAGAGTATACTTCCATAAGGTCGTTGATAGCAAACGACCAAAGTTGGGCATAGTCGATGTTAGAAATGTTGACCCTTTAAAGATTAAAAAGGTCAGAAATGTCGAGAAAGAAAAAGACCCAAAAACAAAATTAGAAAGAGTTAAGAAGGTAGAAGAGTTTTATCTTTTTAACGATAAAGGTTTCGACAAAGCATCTGCAACAGAAGGTGCTACAGTCAAAATTGCACCTGAAGCAGTAAGTTATACTACTTCGGGGTTACTTGATTACACAAAGAATGTTGTAATCGGGTATCTGCATAAGGCATTGAAAACTGCAAACCAGTTATCAATGATGGAAGATGCACTTGTAATCTATAGGATTTCAAGGGCTCCTGAAAGAAGAATCTTCTACATTGATGTTGGTAACTTACCAAAAGCAAAGGCAGAACAATACCTTGCAGATGTAATGCATAAGTATAGAAATAAACTTGTGTATAACGCACAGACAGGTGAAATCAAAGATGATAGAAGACACATGTCTATGCTAGAAGATTTTTGGTTACCTCGTAGAGAAGGTGGTCGTGGAACAGAGATTACCACTTTACCTGGCGGTCAAAACCTTGCAGACATTGACGATATCGAATACTTCAAGAAGAAGTTATATCAGTCATTAAATGTGCCTGCAACGAGATTAGAAGCAGACAATGGTTTTAACATGGGTCGTGCATCTGAAATCTCTAGAGATGAACTTAAATTTAATAAGTTTACTAATAGGTTACAGAAAAAGTTTGCAAGAGTATTTACGGACATGTTACATACTCAATTAGTATTAAAAGAGATTGTAACAGCAGAAGAATTTGATAAATTTAAGGATTTCCTTAAATATGATTTTGCAACCGACAACCATTTTACAGAGTTGAAGGAAGCAGAAATTATCCGAGAGAGATTAGATACTCTTGGTGCAATGGGTGAATACATTGGAAAATATTATTCCAATGAGTTTGTCAGAAAGACTATCTTGAGACAGACGGAACAAGACATCAAACGCATTGACCAACAGATTAAAGCTGAAAGTGGTAATGAGGGTGATGACGAAAGTGATAATGAATTTGGATTTTAGGAGAACTAAATGAGTGAAGAAAAAACAATTGCAAGAGAGATTGTTGACCAAATAGAACAAGGGTCTCTCAACGATGCAAAAGAAACCATTTTTACTGGTTTAAAACAGAAAGCTGCAGATGTAGTAGACATGAAAAGAGTTGAAGCATCAGTAGGTTGGATGGACACAAAAGAAGAAGAGTAATGAAAAGTTTTAAAGACCTCAAACAAGAATTGTTAGAAGCTAAGTTTAAAGTTCCTAGTGGAACAAAAGAACTTAAGAGAGAGGTCGTTAAGGCAGGTGGAAAGAAATTTGAACTCGTCTACATCCAAAACAAAAAAAGGAAGGTAGAAGTATACCTAGACGGCAACAACTTTGGTCAAGAATTTAAAGACCAAAAAGCTGCTGAGAAAGAAATGAAAGACATTAGAGGAGTTCTTGCACAAATGGAAGATTTCTCAATGGACGAATTCAAGGAGTTTTTCAATGAAGTTAATATCTGAATTTAATGATTACGGAATACAACCAGTAATCGTAGAAGAGAACGAAAAGGGTGGTAAAGATTACTTTATCGAAGGTATCTTTATGCAGTCCGAAATTAAAAATAGGAACGGAAGAGTATATCCTAAAGATGTTGTCCTAAAAGAAGTAGAAAGATATAAAAAAGAATTCGTTGAAAAACAAAGAGCATTCGGAGAGTTAGGACATCCCGAAGGCCCAACAATCAATTTAGACAAAGTTTCCCACTTAATTACGAAATTAGACGAAGATGGAAACAATTTCGTGGGAAGAGCAAAGATTTTATCAACTCCAAATGGTCAGATTGTAAAAAATCTTATCGATGACGGAGCAAAGCTTGGTGTATCATCTAGAGGACTAGGTTCACTAGAACAAAAAGGTGGTGCCCAATATGTTAAAGACGATTTTCAACTTGCAACTGCAGCTGATATCGTCGCAGACCCTTCTGCACCTGAAGCCTTCGTAGAAGGTATTATGGAAGGTGTTGAGTGGGTTTACGAAAGTGGTATTCTAACTGCCACTAAAGTTGAGAAGTGGAGAGATGAACTCAAAACTGCAAAACTGAATCAGTTGGAAGAAAAGAAATTAGATTTATGGAAAAGGTTCGTTGAGAGTCTTTAACATATAAATAAAAAAGTAATCTTATTAAACAGGAGAGATTTATGTCAGATTTAGATAAAACCATAGAAAACACCGAAGAGGTGGTTGTGGAAGCACAACAGCCTAATTCAGGTGCCGAGAAAGGTGACAAATCTGCACCAAAACAAGGTTCATCCGATGCCGAAAAAATAGAACAAGGCAAGGTTGAAGTCGTCAAACCTGAGGAAAATCCTGTTGACAAAGCTGTTGATGCAATCAAGAAAGCTGAAGGGGAAGTAAAATCTAACGATTCTGACCCACAGAAGAAAGGTGCATCTGCCCCTGAAAAGGGTGACAAACTCAAAGAAGAAGAGTCAGATTCTAAAGATGAAGTTAATCCTTCAAAAATGGAAATGATTAAGGCTATGGTCGACAAGATGAAGGGTCTAGATAAACCAAACCTTCAAGCAATGTATAAGGAAGCGGTTGTATCAGAAGAAGACGAAGAGGTCGATGAGTCCTTGACTAAAGCAGAAGTCGCAAGAAAAATAGTGGAAGCACTAAAAGCAATGTCAACCGAAGATGTTGCAAAATTCGTTGAATCAAACTCAAAAGAGGAAGAAGAGGAAGTTAAAGAAGAATCAGAATCCGAAGTTGAAGTAGACGAAGAAACTTCTGCTGAATTAGAATCACAGCTAGTTGAGATAGAAATAGATGACGACCTATCTGCAATCTCAGAAGCACTTGAACTATCAGAAGAAAGTGCTGAAAAAGCAAAAACAATATTCAAAGCTGCAGTATCTTCAAAAGTTGAAGAAGTTAAGTCTGCACTTGAAGAACAGTATTCAGAAGAATTAAAAACCTCAGTTGAGAAAGTCAAAGCTGAACTTAGTGAAGCAGTTGACAAGTATCTAACATATTGTGCTGAAGAGTGGTCGAAAGAAAACGAATTAGCAATCGAAAGAGGTTTAAGGTCAGAAATGACAGAAAACTTTATCGAAGGACTAAAAACATTGTTCGTAGAACATTATGTTGAAGTGCCAGAAGACAAGTATAATGTCATTGATGAACTTGCAAATCGTCTAGACGAGATGGAAGCTAAACTTGATAGTGAAGTTCAGAAAAATATGGACATCACAGAAGAGTTAGGTTCACTCAAAAGACAAAATGTGATAAGAGAAGCCTGTGAAGACTTATCTGAATCACAAAAAGAGAAAATGGAATCACTTGCAAACGGAGTAGACTTCACAGACGAATCAGATTTCCAAGAGAAAGTTGGTGAGTTGAAAGAAGCATATTTCGGTGGAAGTGAAACCATCTCAGAAGAAACTGTAGTTGAAGAAGGAACAGGTTCTTTCGAAGATGAGTCATCATCAGAGAAAGTCTTAGACCCTTCAATTGCTAGATATTCTGAGGCATTAACTAAACTAAAACCATTAGGTTAATTTAAAGGAAAAATGTAAAATGTTTTTATCAGAAAACTTACAGGAAAAGTGGAGTCCGATTCTAGAACATTCCGATTTACCAAAAATCGAGGATAACTACAAGAAGGCTGTCACAGCAGTAATCCTAGAAAACCAAGAAAAAGCTCTAAACGAAGACAGAGCAACTCTTGAAGAAGCTGCACCTTTAAACTCTACTGGAGCTCCAATTTCTAACTGGGATCCAATTCTTATCTCATTAGTAAGAAGAGCTATGCCAAATCTCGTTGCATACGACATTTGCGGTGTTCAACCAATGACAGGCCCAACAGGTCTTATCTTTGCTATGAAAGCAAGATATCATGACGATGTAGACGCAGTAAGAACTGCTGAGTCAGAAGCATTGTTTAACGAAGCAAGAACAGACTATTCAGCGTCTGGTCAAACTTCATCTACATCTGTTGGTTCAGACCACGAAGGTGACCCTTTCGCAGCAGCAGCTGCTTACGAAGGTGATACTTCTACTGGTATGTCTACAGCAAACGCAGAAGCACTCGGTGATGGTTCAACATCAGGATACGAGAACTTCGCAGAAATGTCTTTCACAATTGAAAAGGCAACTGTTACTGCTGTATCAAGAGCACTCAAAGCAGAGTATACATTAGAATTAGCACAAGACCTCAAAGCAATCCATGGTCTTGATGCAGAATCAGAACTTGCAAATATTCTTTCATCAGAAATTCTTGCAGAAATCAACAGAGAAGTTGTAAGAGAAGTAAACAACCAGGCTAAAACTGGTGCTTCTACAACTGCTTCTGCTGGCACATTCAACTTAGATGTTGATGCTAACGGAAGATGGTCTGTTGAGAAGTTCAAAGGATTGTTATTCCAAATCGAAAGAGAAGCAAATGTAATCGCAAAAGAAACAAGAAGAGGTAAAGGTAACTTTATCCTTTGTTCTTCTGATGTTGCATCTGCACTTTCAATGGCTGGTGTGTTAGATTACACTCCTGCTCTATCAACTAACTTAAATGTTGATGACACAGGCAATACATTTGCTGGTGTTCTTAACGGAAGAGTTAAAGTCTTCATCGACCCATATGCTGGTGCAGACTACTTGAATGTTGGTTATAGAGGTAGCAACCCTTATGACGCAGGTCTTTTCTACTGCCCATATGTTCCATTACAAATGGTCAGAGCAGTTGGTGAGAACACATTCCAACCAAAAATCGGTTTCAAAACTAGATATGGTATGGTTTCTAATCCTTTCGTTGGTTCATCACCTTCAAACGGATTGGCTTCAGATGGTTCAAACCAATACTACAGAAAGCTTAAAGTTTCTAACATTCTGTAATCGAATTAAGTTTCGAAAACCTAAAAGGGTCTCATTTGAGACCCTTTTTTTATATAAATACTTTATATAATCGTTCATTCACTCTATGTAGCAGTGAACGGAAGTAGTCAATAGTGACGAAGGAACGCATCTTCGTTCATCCCATAAGGGACGGAAGTAGGTGATTATACCGAAGGAACGCATCTTTGTAAAAGGAGATGTTATGACTAAATATCAATCAATGCTCTTTATGAGAGCAGTCAAAAAATCTCTTAGGGAAAAACATCTTACTTCTAGTGTCAAGAACACTGTAAGAGAAAATAAGAAAACAGAATTACCTCACTATATCAGAGAGAATCCTTTCTATCCTTAAGATAAAAAAGGGGTCTTTTTAGACCCTTTTTTTGCACTAAATAATTATAGTATCTTAGGATGCAAGGGGGGACTGGTATACCAGTTACCCTCGTTTTTGACAACACACATACACACAGGAGAAAAATATGTCAAACGGAAAATCAGGGTTCGAAATCAGAGCCGACCTACTATCCCTCGCAGAGGGTATCTTAATTAATAACATCGAGAATGAGAGACAGACCATTTATACATGGAATGAAAATCATCCTGAGTCTAAAAAGGAAATCCCCTTAAGGACTTATTCAGCACAAGATGTTATTGATACGGCAAAACAATTCAACGAGTTTGTCAACGAGAAATAACTAAATAGTATTGTGGGGTAGATTTTTCTACCCCCTTTAGAGGAAAAATTATGTCAGAATATGCAAAAACAGTGAAAGTATTAGAAGGCCCATGGGAGAAAAGTGCATTCCCCAATGGTGTCGAAACAACAGATGTTGTAAGTAGAACAATCACTACAAGATTTATCCAAGATGGATATCTTTGTGAACAGACTGTTCAAAGAGAATATCGTGATGACGATTATCAAGATACTTCAACATCTAAGAGAATCATCAAACTAAATGGCTGAAAAAAATATAAACAAATCTATTCTTAATAAGAACAATTTTAGACTTCTTATTGATAAAGTCCCTACAGTGGAATACTATGTTCAAACTGTTACCATCCCTGGCATCAGTTTTACTGAGACAGTAAGTGCAGCTGGTGTTGGTCTTGATGCATATTTTCCAGGCGATAAAGTTTCATTCGATACCTTATCAGTATCATTCTTAGTAGATGAAGACTTAGAGAACTTTAAAGAAATGTATGACTGGATGAATAGTATTGTTCCTATTAAAGACCCATCAGACTATAAGAACTATGTTGATAGTCAAACCACCACTACGGGTCAGCTAAGTGCCGTAGAGAACGATTTAAATCAATACTCTATGATAACCCTAGTATGTAATACTAATAAAAACATAGCAAATAGATTCTTTAGATTCTACGATGCATTTCCTATTTCTTTAAGTGCAATTGAACTTGCCTCAGGTGCAGATAGTGACCCAGTGGTTGCAACAGTAGAATTTAGATTCACATATTACGACATAGAATCCACTTCCTAAATATAGGAAAGTGTGATATAATTATACTATGAAACTTGAAGATTTAAAAGCACAATGGACAGAAGACTGTAAAATCGATGATATCGAGTTAGACCAATCTTCTTTAGAAATCCCAAAACTACATGCAAAGTATTCAGATTTGTTGACTACTGCATTGATGAGCAAAAAGAATTTAGAACTCAAATACTCACTATTACTTAAACAGAAATGGTTATGGTATAGTGGTAAGTTAGATGAGGATACCATTAAAAAGAATGGTTGGTCAGATGACCCTTTTGATGGTTTAAAAGTTCTTAAACAAGATTTTCAAATCTTTTTCAATGCAGATGAAGACTTACAAAAGATGAATGCTCAAGTAGAGTATTGGAACATTGTTGTTGACTTTCTAAAAAGATGTCTAGAGAATATCACATGGAGACACCAAACAATCAAAAATACAATTGATTGGAGAAAGTTTATGGCAGGGTCATAATGTTATATAAAAATTATACTTATATTTTACCAAATTTTTTTACACCCGATGAGGTTTCTAGAATTCATGGTGTAGCAGATTCTATCAATGCAGAAGAATCTAAAACAGGTGTTTTCAGAGATAGAGACCCCGATGCACCCCCTGTCAATCATGATAACCCAACAGTAAGACAATCAACAAACAAATGGATAGAACATAGTTTAGTTCCATCACAAATTTTTGATAAGATAAATGAAGGGTTTACTATTGCAAAAACAAATAGTGGTTGGAACTATGATTTAAATTATATGGAAGCCTTTCAGTATACCATATACACTCATAGACCTACTCAGTTTTCGGATGGTGATTTTTATACATGGCATTGTGACCAAGGAACAGATACCTATCCAAATGGTAACCATAGAAAACTATCTGCAACCATACAACTAACAAGCCCCGATGAATATGAAGGTGGTTATTTTCAATGGTTGGAATGGGAGAATGCATTTAATACATTAAGAAATGGTTCAATGATAAATTCTCATGACCTAATCCATACAGCACCATTCAGTGCAAAGGAACTTGGTTCAATGATTATATTCCCGTCATGGTTACACCATCAGGTGACTCCAGTAACTAGAGGAGAGAGAAGGTCGCTTGTGGTATGGAATTGTGGTTTCCCTTATAAGTAATGAAAGTAACAGTATCGAAGATAGACGATGTCTTCATGAAAGTCGATTGTGATGATGGTCTTGCACGAGACCTTTATGACTTCTTTTCTTTTACAGTTCCTAATGCAAAATTTATGCCCTCAGTTAGAAATAGATACTGGGATGGTAAAGTTCGTTTATTCTCTTTAAAAACAAAAAAGATTTACATAGGTCTCTTACCATATGTTGATGCATTTTGTAGAGAAAGAGGATATGAGTTTGGTGGTATTGAAGATGTCATTGGTGAAAAGAATAGAATGTCTGATGAGGATGTCGATTTCTTTATCAATGGTGATGATTTAATCCCAGGCCTAGGACTTCCTTTTCAACCGAGAGATTATCAAATCGATGCATTCAAAACAGCTGTGCAATATGGTAGACAACTCTTATTATCACCAACTGCAAGTGGTAAGTCTCTCATCATTTATATGTTATGTAGATGGTATGAAGGTGAGTTTAGTTTTCAACCTAATCCAAAATCAGTAATCATAGTTCCTACAACTTCTCTAGTAGAACAGATGGCAAAAGACTTCAAAGAGTATGGATACAAAGAAGATATTTGTAAAATCTATTCAGGTCAAGAAGTATTTGATGCACCTATCACCATAACAACATGGCAGTCATTCAGTAAAGCACCTAAAGAAACTATGCAGTCTTTCGATATTGTTATTGGAGACGAAGCACATTTATTTAAAGCAGATGTTCTTAAAGGT
>Ga0213858_10000529_pt1 | contig 18199 bp, 28 predicted proteins | sample PICome_FD_160122 | JGI IMG/M metagenome (GOLD analysis project Ga0213858, IMG submission 160122) | Coastal seawater microbial communities near Pivers Island, North Carolina, United States - PICO245 | ecosystem: Environmental > Aquatic > Marine > Coastal | place: USA: North Carolina | collected... | reverse complement strand
AACAAGCGATAACGAACAATTTTTGCAGGTGCTTTGAATGATGCTGGTTTGTAAACTTCACCAGTCTTCTTATCAACAAAAGCATGAACACTGCGGGATTGACCGTTAGTCTCCATAATAACTTTGTGATACTTTCTACCACTTTCGATGTAGAACTTGTAAGGTTCAGAGTTAGGATGACTGTTTTTGAAATCAAGTTCAAGCGCATCACACAACATCAGTGTGTATTTGTGCACGTTAAGTTGAATTTGGTTGCGTGCATCTTGACTTGCAACAAAGTCAGCAAATTCAGTGGATGGCATAACGTTAAATGGTGCTTACACTATAAGGACACTTTGGAGGTGAGTAACTTTAATCCATAGCAGATAGCAGAGGTTTGTTGATACGTTCAACACAAATATCGTAGTATTCTTGTTCCATCTCCATACCAATAAACTTTCTATTTGTGTTCATACACGCAACACCAGTTGAACCAGAACCCATGCAATTATCAAGAACAGTATCACCTTCGTTTGAATATGTTTTTACCAACCATTCACATAAAGGTACAGGTTTCTGTGTAGGATGTACTTGTTGCTGTGCAGAAAAGTCGCGACTGATGTTAAGAATAGACTTAGGATAACGTGTGCCTTTGTTCTCAAACTCTGTGCGTGGTTTCATACCATAACCATGGTCATTCTTGCGACCAACATAACCCTCTGGGTTCTTTGATTTTCTTTTATATGGGTCGCCAACTTCCATCTGTGGATTGTATGTTCCACCAGCATTTTTGTAAAAGACAAGTATATTTTCGTGCGTCTTCATTGGTCGCTTCTTTGCTAACCCAGGACTGCCACATTTGTTCTTGTTCCACACTAACTCGTAACGGAACCAATCTATCTTTGAACAGATAAGTTGTGCGGAGAATGGTTGAGAACCAAACAACACAATTACACCCTTGGGCTTAATGATGCGGTCATATTGTGCCCACATCTTGTTAAAATCTAAAACTTCATCCCACTTGATGGACGTGGTGCCATAGGGCGGATCGCAGCAAATAAAATCGACTGAATTATCCTCAATGTCATTCATCAAGGATAAACAGTCTCCAAGTAATAGATTAGCAGTCATATTGCAAGGTAGTTGTGTTTAATTATAGCACATCGTGGAGAGAATGAACAGAAATCTTGCGTTTTACACTCTCTTTGTATGCACCAACGATGAAGGAATATGCCTCATCAAAGTTACGCTCAACGGTCTCAACGTTGCTCTTCCATTGAATCTGAAATGGCAGATTGTTGCCATTAGGAGTCAATTTTTTGAGAGACTTGAGAGAAGAGAGATGCACAGTGCTGTCATCCTTATTGACAGAGATGATGTAATAATCCCTGTTATTGTCCTCGTTAGCATACTGCAAGAGGGAAGATTCAAATGGTTCCCATCCTCTCACCTTCTGAATTTCTTTCTCATTCAGTGTAGTCAAAGCATATAGAATTGCTGCTTTAGAGGAAAAGTTATCTGATGCACCTTTGCTGTAAGATGATGATTTAATCTGGATAGGATGCCCAAACAATCTAACATCAAAGAACTCCCGTGCCTTGGGTCGTTCTACAGCATCTCCATACTTTTCTTCCAGGAGTTGAATAACTGTCTCCTCATCTGCAATACTATTAACACGACCATCTTCATGGTCTTCGTTGATAGTAACTAGACCTGAGAGATATTCAACTGCTTCAGTCAATTCAGTTGGAAAGTTCATAATGAAATCAAGTGACTACAATAGTATAACACTTTGAAGGTGAGTAACTTTTATCTCACCAAGTTTTCTCCATAATAAAGTTTGCACGACTGAACTCTTGACGGTCAACAACTTTAAACATACCATATTTGTTGGTGATGACATAACCCTCATGCAATGTAACCATGTTGCCAATCATACACTGAATGTCGTCACGTTCTTCAATGAAGCAGAACAAATCATCCTTGATAGTTGCAACCAACTTCCACAATCGGATCACGTTGATGTCAATATCAAATTTTTCTGCAATTTCATCCTCATCAATGGCATTCTCATTGCGGATGCAGTCATTGATGTGTTTTTTGACTTTTGTAGCAGTTTTGTCATCCAAAAACGAAGAGTGACATAGTGTTGCCATCTGTTTGGCATACTTACAAATGTCCTCCAAATCTTCACGATAAGGATTCAATGAAACCTCAGGTTTGATGAACAAACATTGCTTAGTGCTCTTAGGGCAGAGTATCATCGGAGACGCAACTGCATTGCGGAGATCATCATCTGCCACATAGATTGTGTGGGGTGCGATGATAATATCCTCTGCAATTATTTCAGGAAAGAGGTAAGTAATCGTGTTGGGACGATAAGTAAGACTCCCACCATAACCAATAAAATCACCTTGAAAGATACAATCTGTGCGAGGTAGGCAATCAAAACAAGCGTGCAAAATACGCGCAACCTTACCCTGATAGAGCGAATCAATTTCTTCATGGTTGTGAGCAATGCGAATCTTTACCTTGTTGAAGACAGATTTAGTGCCAACAAAAAATGTACCTGTCGCAGGATCTGTGCCCCAAACAATAGCAGGAGCACCATCAATCTTGGTGCTGATGTAACTATCGGGTTCTGCAAACCAATCAAGAACCGAAAGATCTCCAGTCAGGATGGAGTCTTCAGGGTGTTCGATGTGAGTGTTCTTCATAACAATAAAACAGTTTGGAGGTGAGTAACTTTTATTGCTCCAAATAAGGACGCAAAACCTCAACAACACCTTGCATTGCTGCCCGAGAGTATCCAGCGGCATAAGGATAACCCTGCTCTGGATTGTCTGGAGCAAGGTAATTTACTTCAATTGCTTCTTCCAACTGCTGAATTATATTCACGAGGGTATCAGAGTAAACAGAAACCTTTTCCATAGTGTTAGAGGCGATTATAGAGGGGTCTGGTGAGGTTATACTATAAGGACAGTTTAAAGGTGAGTAACTTTAATTGAAGAAGGATTCCACTCCTACAGGTTCACCGAAAGAATAATCATATTTGAGTGCATCAGCACAGACATAGTGAGGATGATTAACTGAAACACCAAGTTTCTTACACATCTCTGCGTGATTATCCTCCATAAGTTCTACTGCATACAACATATTATTGTTGATATGTGACAACTCATGATATTTCAATAATTCTGTCTGTAGTGCTAGTAGAAAGTTCCCTGACCCTGCCGAATTATCAAGAAAAGTGGAGTTCTTATCCTTGAGAGTAGATTCAGGGATTTCTGAGATCATATGGAAACAAAATTCCATAGGTGTGAATACTTCACCAGTCTCATCAATTCGTTCATCTGAACGTTCAATATCAGACCCAAACTCTTTATTAGCGTCGTTCTTGTTTGCAGAGTTCTTACGTTCAAACATTATAATAATCGTGAATAAAGGTGTTAATTAGATTGCGTTGTTCTTCAGTAAAATCATAATAATCCATAACACTTTCTTCTGTCCACTCTCTATCAAGAGGTGGTAAAGGTACATTATTCAAATACCTTTCGATGTGTGCATCCTGAGATACTTTACAAATAGACAGACCAAATCGTGCTACTTTCGTTTTAAGATAAGAGATCAAACTATCACGTTCCTCTTTACTGGAAACCTGAAATAGTTTATTCTTTTTATCAAGAGTGAGAATATCACTATTGCGATAGAAGAAAGTATAGAAGTCGTATGAAACAAAGTCTTCTGCTTTGTTAGTTTGATTGCCACAAACTCTAGGAGTGGATACAAAGTTAGCGTGCCCACATACTCGCGGTGTTGATACAGCATAACCGCTTCCACTATATTTACGCATCAGATCATAAATTGAATACCGTTCGGTAAGTTTTTTGAACTTACTTACAGTCTCAAGATGAATAGATGATGGTTCCCAAAATCCACTAGGAATATCATCAAGGGAATCCAAATAATATGAGTTGCCTGTGGTTCCATACACAAGTTCAATTTTGTCAGTATGGTTTTTTCTTGCAGTAGTTACAACAAGTGGACAACCAAATCGTGCTCCAGGAAACTTAGAATTACCGTTGAATAATTCTAACTTAGAAACACGATTCTTGAGTGCTTTACGAACATCTTGCTCTATCTTACGGTCAGATCTAAACATCCAACCAGCAGGATGAACTAAAACAACGTTATCAGATTTCTCCAGAGCAGTGAGAAGAAATTCAAGATGTGTTGATTTAATATATGGCGGATTGCCAATAGTAGCATCGAAGTACATATCTTTTAGTTTATCCTCAGGAACAAGATTTACTTTTTCAAGACCAGCAAATGCTGCTTTGAAGTTTTTTGGGAAATACTTATACTCTTCCTCAGTATAAAGATTCTCAAACCCCATAGACAACAAATAGTCACAAAAATGCCCGTGAGCATCTCTAGGAACATACATTTTAGCATCTTTAGGCAAATCTTTCAACTTTTTACACATATCGCTAATAAGATCCAAAGGAGGAACTCTATACATATCCTCTTCTTTCTTCTTGGATTTCTTACGCTGTGTTGAAGGAGTATATCCAAACTTTTTCTCAAATTCAGTATAATACTTATCAAGTTTCTCAACTTCGTCAAGAACTTGTCTGACTCCAATATCCCAATCTTTAAGTGTTGGATGAATAATCATCTCTGGAGAACCTTCAGGGTTCTTATACCACTGATATTTTCTCATCTTCAAACGAATATCGTGGTCTGTAATATCTTCGTGACAATCAATATATCCTAAAAGTATAGGTCTTTCTGGCATTTTAGAATAGTCACCATCTGCCCAACGAACAAGAAACTTACCTTCTACTTTCCAACCGCGACTAACATCTGTTTCTCCAACATAAAAACAATATGGTATCCATCCCGCCTCTGCTGCTCTCATTTGAAGAGGGAATTGAAATATATAAATTCTTTTTTTCTTTTCACTGTTTTCAATTGGTCTCTCATAAAAAGGATCCACCTGATCAGTGATTACTTCCATCAGTCCGTTCATTGTCATAATAATTTTTACTCAACCTAGAATACAAGTGCCAACAGCATAAATGTCTTTCTTAGAGATTGTAACACCGATACGGGGATCTTTAGCGTTACCATTCTTCTTCGCAGGATATTGTTTTTTCGCTTTGGGAAGAATAATGTTCAACACATCATCACAATTAAGTCTCCACACTTCTACAATCTTACCATCTTCATATCGTGCATAATAGTGATTCTTATACTTACCAATCTTATCTTCTATCAAATAGCGTTCTTGTTCTTCCCAAGTGTCTTGAACGCTAATTCCATTATATGTTGCGTTGATAGAATTTGCAATAGTAGATTTATATTCTGCACCACCATCTTCATCGAAAGCATCAGCACCACTGTAATCTTCAGCGATACGATGTCCTAACACTCCCGCCATATGAATCTCACGGGAACGAGCATATGAAAAAGGATCTCCCCAACCCTGTTCATTGCAGAGTTGATACATTTGCTCAAACAGTTCTTGAAACTTTTGTTCAGGAGTCACAATAAAGTCGTATTCTAATACTAGAACACTTTAGAGGTGAGTAACAATCAAACGCCTGCTTTTACAGATTTGTGTGCTAAACCGATAAGTTTTGTGCGTTCTGCACCTTTAGGAGCGCGACCATTCTTCTCAGTAAAGTCCTTAATCAGTTCTGCTTTGCGTGCTTTCAATGCAGCACCTTTTTCTCTATTTCTAGCGGCATCTCTTTCTTTTCTAGTCATTCCACCACCATCAGCAGTTTTCCACTCACGGCGTGGTTTTGATTCTTTTTTCTTCTCTTCTTTCTTTTTAGTTGATAACAGTTTGGTTGCTGCTTTTTCTGCTTCTCTAGATGATGTTTTTGCTGATGTTGATGCTGCTTTAGTGTTACCACCAGATGCTTTTGCTGCTGCTCTAGCTTTTGCCTCTGCTCTTCTTCTTTCTTTTATTTTATCAGCATATGTTTTTGCTACTTCTTTACTGCCACGCTCCTTTTCAGGTTGCTGTTGACGGGTGCTTGCTTGTTTCTGTTGACCAATATCTTTTCTATCTTTATACTTTACGGGTTCCATTTTACCGCCGCCAACCGCTTTCATTCTGCGACGTTCGGGATCACTCTTTCTTCTATCTGCACCAACTCTACCACCCTCACCAGACTTTTTAATCTGGGATGAACCCATCACGTCCTTATCGTAGACTTCAGTGATAAATTGAGAGAAGGTTTTCATCGGGAGTAGTGTTTGTCTCCTGTTATTTATTATACTAACACCCCAGTGCCCCTATGGGGACACCAGGGTGCCAGATATTCAATCGTCCTGCTCTTCCTGTTGCTCTTCTTCCCTATTGAGTCGCTCGCCAGGTTTAGCAACTAGACCCGCTTCATAAAAATACTTTACACGCTCACGACGTGCCTCAACTAGCATATCATATTGCTGCTGTTGGTCTTTAGTGTAGCGGAAATCTTGACGCCTCCAGGTCTCGCGGAGTTCCTTAAGGTGGGGCAGGACGTTTACAGTTTCAGTCATTGTTTTGTGTGGTTGTGGTTTCAGTAGTCGATGTTGCCGTTAAGATATTCCTTCATATTGAAGTTCTTTTGTTCTTGAACAAGGTCTTCAATATCCTCGGAAACAAAGTCGAAGTTTTCCATTTCTTCAACTTGATTGTCGTCGAACCAGTCCATAAGTGTTGTGCTTACAATAATAAAACAGTTTGGAGGTGAGTAATAATCAGGCAGGAATTTCAGTCAGTTCAGGTTCCTTATCGTTGAACTCGTTCATATCATAACATACCCAACCTGCGCTGGTAAAAATGTAAGAATACTCTTCACCATCAGAGAGAAACTGTTCGCGAGTTTTATCATAACGAGGAGGGCAATCTTCACCGCGAGCAGAATAATACTCGGGAGCATATTCACCCTGAGGAAGTTTCTTGCCCCAGATCTCATCTGCCCAGCAGGCAGACATATCGCCACCGTCAATCAGGTCTGCTACTTTCTCCTTCGTATTGTATTGTGCCATGAGTGTTTTACCCAACCACTCAGGATAGCTGTCCCAGTGATGATAAGCAGAAAGAATACTACCATCAGAAAGTTCATAGCCAATTCTGCCGCGTGTCGCCATTGTGTGTTGCGTGTGTGGTTACACTACCGATACACTTTGGAGGTGAGTAACTTTAATTACTTCTTTTTTCTTGGAGTGCGAGTAGTGTTTCCAGTGGAATCCATGCGGGTGGTTCGTCTTTTACCTGAACTTGCACCTCGGTTACTACTCTTTCTAGTTGACGATTCCACGTCTCTCTTGTGTTTTTTACGGGGTTCAAAGGGTTCTCCATCTTTATTACTGATGTTGCATTGTCGTGCTTTTAGTTTATACCTATCAAGGTATTTTTGCAAGTGTTCTTTACATTGAAAATGGCATACAGTGTTACCATTCTCTAACCTCCAAGGAAAACCATTCTTATGCTGTTCATCCATATAAATCAGAATCCCGATACTCTTGCGACTTATATTCAGAACAATGAGAACTCTCTCTTGTCTTAATATATTCTACTTCATCCCAATACCAATGCTGACATAAAACAAGAGTGTGAGTCTTTTTATGAATACCCACTAGATTATCAGGTTTATCTTTTACACCAATCTCAATAGTAAAGTAGTCCTTACAAAGGAAATATACCCATCCCTCGGTTACTCTGCCAAGGGAATCTGTCCATTTTACATAGTCATTAACCTTTGGCGTATATGTCATAGAAATGCTGCCTCTAGTGGGTTTAGATTAAGTTGCATTGCTGTGTAGTCTCTAGTATCTTCAATATCAACTACATCTCCACACTTTTTGTGGTTGATTGGTGCATAGTAACATCCTTTTTTGGAGTTGTAGAATCCCCAAATAGTCCTAACATCATCATTAGTGTAAGAATACTCACGATGATCCCGTAACCAGATAGAAACAACATTCCTTTTGTAATCTTCAACTTCATAGGAGTATCCTTGAGGGGGTTGATGGGGGAAATCATTGGGAAGTTCAATCATCAGGTGGTAAACTCTTCAACAATACAGGAATCAATATCTTCTGCTAGAGCATAAGTTGGTGCTTTCATAATGTTCTCACGCAATCGATTGTAATGTGGATGGTTGAAATCATTATCACTGGTTGCAATCAAGTCAAAACATTCATCATCATTTTCTGCTACTACATTCCACACCCCACCATATTCAGACTGCGGAAACGGGACAAAGTGCTCAACAACGTAAAGATACTTGGTCATCAGTTTGTGTAAATTACTCCTTGATTTTAGGATAATAGGGTGTGTTAGTCAAGTTACAAAGTTGCCTTTCTAACTCACATTTTACAGAGATAAGATGTGAATACAAAAAAGAATTGTATTCATTATCTTCAAGTAGTTTGGTTAAGTTATCTACTTGATGCAGAGCAAGGATTAACCTTGTTTGTTCACACTCTAGTTTTTTCATAGCGGCAGTCGGGCAACTGATTTCTTCTTCCGATGTCTATCTATAAAGTTAATTGCAGATTGACGATTGCGACAGACTTTGAGAACATTTGCTTGATGAACTACTGCTAGTTGTGTATCACTTGTGCCGACAGGTATCGCGGCATACATCATAGGGTCATCATGTTTTCCAACGATAAACCCTTCCTCTACAGGTTTTGCGTCTAGAATAGTAGACTTTGTTTGAGTAATTTTCACCCAAATACCTCCTCATAAGTCATATTTTCAATGCGTTTTACTTGTTCAGAATATGGTTTGGGGTTCTCTTTAGGGTCAAGAAAATACCTATACATTGCACTACCTGGTGGTGGAAGGTTAGCAATCATTCTCTTTTTAGCAAGCATCAATTCATGTGCTTTTCTATATCGTTCTGTTGCTTCTTGAAAGTTCATCGGCGGATTTCAGAAATTGCAGGTTGACCTTGGTGAAACACAGTATCAACAACTGCCTGCACTTTGCGAGCAGTAGTGATACCCACCTTATCATAAGTAGGGACGCAGACAAGACCAAAGGTCTTCTCTTTACCACCCAGACGGATAACTCGACCAATCGACTGACTGATACCAATGTAGTCCATGTTGCGCATAAAGATGACTGCCTCAAGACCACTGACGTTGATACCTTCGGACAGAATACTGTGGTGGATAACTACAAACTTTTTAGTAGAATCCTTGCCCCAGGCATTCAAAGTCTCGAAGAACTTCTCACGGTTGACCTTCTGACCGTCGATGATTGCACCAGTCTTAGAGGTGATAGTCATCCAAGAATAACCACGTTGTGCAAGTTCAGCACAGAAATCAGACTGTGAAATAAGGTTGATAATCTGCTTTGTGGTGCGAGCACAAATCAGAGTCTTGCTGATGTCGTTGTCGTCAATAGTTTCCAACAGGTTATCAGAATCATCAGCATACATCACCTTGCGACCTTGAATCATAGGCAGTTGCTTGACTACAACTTTAGGGGGCAGAATGTATCCACCATCAACCAACTCAGGAGCAGGAACATTCACCAGAACCTGACCATAAACCTCAGGGTCATTCATACCTGGTTTAGATACAGTAAGAGAATGCTTAGGGGTAGCAGTGTAGAAATAGCAACGATCAGAATCAGCAGCAAAGTATTCCGTAGCAGGGAAAAAGTTTCTCTGCACAGAGTTATGTGCCTCGTCAAAATAGATCGTATTGACCTCAATGTCTGCCTCCTGCACACGATGGAGAGAGTGATATGTGGTAAAAATGACTACATTTTCACCAGCAGTTCTAGCAGTATTTACAAACAGATTGACTTTTTCTGCCTTGGTTGTAGAGAAGTGTGACGTTTCTCCACTGTGAACGTGCAGAATGTGAGTGTTAGCAGTATCAATAACCTCCAGAAACTCAGAACACAGTTGCTCGGCAAGAAGAATACGCGGAGCAACAACAACTGTAGTAGTGCCGTTGTTGATAACATCATGACGACGTTGAGTGTCCATAATCATGGTCAAAGTCTTGCCGCCACCAGTGGGCACAATCATCTGACCTTTGTTGTATGCAAGCATACGGTCAAGGATGCGTTCTTGATGTGGTCGAAGCGTAATCATAATGTGTTGCCTGTGTCTCTGAGACACTTTCAAGGTGAGTAATTTTTATTCCAAAAGAATAACCCCCTTAACTATCAAAGTCAAGAGGGTTTATTTCATTCTTCAAGAGGTCCACCAGTTCGCCAATGTTTTCCACATCCTTTAAGTCTATCAACTAGATGTTCAGCAAATGCTTCCATTTTATCTGGATGAATTTGTTGAATACCTGCTTCTTTTACTGCATTTTCAATGCTGTTGATTTCATTATCATCGAGTTTTTTACCCTCGGAAGGAAGTGTCATTGGTCCTCTCTTTAATTTGTTTTAGTATCATAACACGTTAATCCGTCAAACCCTGTTTTCTTAAAACTTTCTTCAGATTTAAAAGAACTCCAGAAGTCTTCCCAATCCTTAGCATCAGTGGTTTCTTGGATGTTAGTGCTACGTAATGTATCTAGAACTTTTTTACATTTGGTTGCATACTTATCATAATAATCAAATGTATCTTTGACTTCTTTGATAAAGTCAGTCAACAATTCATCTGGTGTTGTATCTTCATCAGACAAATAATCAAATACTGCTTCACTCAAACGGTCTTTACGTTGTTCAGAATAACTTTTCATCAGTTCCATCGTTTAGTTTTCAAATAGTCTAACACATCATCACGAACATCCATCAACTCATGATAACAAAGTTGATTATGTGCACACTGACGCAGTTGTGGATCTGGTTTCAGTACACTTTCAACAAACAAGTCTAGACCACGATTCCATTTCTCTTGTTTGGTTTCATTGTCTAGAATAGTGTTCTGATCATGCATTTAATTAAAACCTCAGTTTACAATTTTGTTATTATTTAACGATGTCCCAATGGTCATCATTACACTCACTCATCCAGAAGAAGTAGTTTCCACTGATAGAAGCAAGGAACATTTTACCATGCTCACGCTTTTCAACACGACAAGAGTGAAGATTATTCATAAGATTAGCAAAGCGATTCTTTGCTTTCTTACTCTTTGGTTTTACACAAATGAATTCAGTTTTAGTCTTGGTAATCATGATGTCTTAATGTACTTAAAGCTTGTCTATCAACCCAGACAAAGGTAGTCTACAGGACTTTTATGAACCTGTCAAGCGGTTAGGGAATGCAGTTCCAGAACCAAAAGAACCAGGACCAAGACCAAGATACGAATGATAGAGTTTTATTTCCATCTCTCTTGCTTCTTGTTCCCATGGTTGGTCAGAATACTCCGTATAAGAGTGGTCTATGCCCCTCCAATAGCGTTTCTCTCCCTTATCCTTAAGATACCCCTTGACGTGTTGATAAACGTGCCACAGTTCGTGTAGAAGGATAGTACAATACCTATCAACATCGAGACGGTTATGCATCTCAATCTCAAACTCTCTAGGACGATAGTCACAATCCATCACAGTACAAAACCCATGGGCACCTTCACGAAGAAGTCCACGATGGTTCACTGTGATGTCTAATTTATGACGTGGAAGATACTTTTTGACGAACCAAAAAACTACATCTTCACATCGCCTCTGACTATATCCATATCCACGGGTTTCAAGATAGAGCATTGATAGCAGCAGCAGTTACACGAGTGCCCCAGTTCATCATCCAGAAGAACGAAGCAATAAAGATTAGTTTATGTGTGGTGGTCATCCCTCCTCTGTTGTGTCCACATACTATAAAACCCCACAGGGTCTCTGCGGGGTCGGGGTGGACGGTTTTTTATCTGTCTCCTGCGTGATTTGCTCTTAGTCCATCAGCAAGAACATAATGGAAAAATACTTGGTGATAGTATAATCCTTCTACTTCAGATGTTTTACCATACCAGGTTCTTTTATATTCTCTTGGTAGTGGTTCTCTCCAGTGAGGTCTTTCACAACCTTTATATATCATTCCATCACCAGGTTGAAGAATTACTGAACGGTTCTCACCTTTTTTAATAATTTCTCTTTTCTCTATTGGATTATCGTATGTATCTGGAGTTTTAATCCAAATAGGCCACGGATTGCTTACATTACTACTAATATGAATAGTGACAGAAATTTCACAAGCAGGGCGATCTGCATGAATAGTTAATGCTTGTCCTGGATTATAAAACCTATCATAATAATAGGTATTATACAGTTTTTTGCCGATAATTTTCTCAAGTTTTAAACGAACTTGAGAATGTGCAAACTTATATGGAGGGTAATAATACCTTGAGGTTGAACCTTCTACCTGAGCTTCTAATGGAACATGTCTAACTTTCTCAAGACTTCCATAATAATTATATTGACCTTTAACTTCTGGTGGTTCACAGTAAAGATCTTTTGAATCCCATAAGTTTTTCAGAAACAAATAACCATTCTTATCAAACTCTTCATTATTTGTTGGGGATGTACACGCATTGAGTCTTTCTTGAAAATCAAGTTGCTCTTGTGTCATTTTTTCTGCCATAATCTACCTCACTTCCAACGGGGTCCAACAGTCCAACCAACAATACTCTTTCGAGTTCCTTTTGTAACTTTTTGAACTCTGTGTTGTGTACGGGAATCAAAGAGAATAATCGCACCTCTTTGTCTAGGAGCAATATATGACTTACCTGCTTCATCTAGAAATTGTAAGTTCCCTCCTTCATAAGTATTGGGGTCTGAGAGAAGTACACTAAAAGAAAGTTTTCTTACCGTCTCACAATTTTTGTTGATAAAGTCTGTAGCAGATTCTCCTCCGTTACCACGATTTCCTGTTGACACTGGTTTGTAATGACTTGCAAGTCCAGAATCATTATGCCATCCATAATACATTCCCTCATTATATACAGTGTATTGAAGAGATTCTCCGTCAATATTACTCAAATCATAGAGAAAATTTTCCCTATTTGCTCGTTGAACATAATGCCAGATGAATCCGCCAATCCAATGTGTTGTTGGGACCCACGTATTTTTTGCATTTCTTTTTTCTTTATTTACTGTGCCGTAATCACCTTCACCAACTCTAGAATCTTCAAGTTGATTATCATAATGTTCTGTTAGGTCTTTTTCGATTATATCGATAATATCATTTGGTAAATTAGTATAATACCAAATAGACTGAAATGCCATGCTAATCTTGTCAATTCACTATCATTATATATCACGAATATGGATACGTCAAAAAGGGGGAACATGCATTCCCCCTAAAGTTTATTATTCAGAATATACTGCCCACGCTTCTGTTTCATCATCCCAGTAATTATTACCATCTTCTGGGTCTGGATTTGAAGTTGGTGGATTCCAGACTCTGTTTGTTTCATCATAGACCCATCCATTATGTGGTTTTGGGGGTCCATATGAGTCAAACTCAGTTAAAAATACATATCCAGTCTGAACATAATCAGGACAGGAAGTAAATAAACCAACGAAGTTTTCATTTATAACGCCTGCTGGATCATAGTCGATTACTTCATCAACAATACCCAATGCTGAAATCCTACACCATTTTGCCATTTTACTTAACTCCTTAAATTGTATAATAGATGATTACAAGTCCTACTCCACCTGATCCAAAACTTGTTGGACCTGGGTTGCTTGGGGTGATTTGTCCCATACCACCACCGCCACCAGCAATTCCACCGGGATATCCTTTATTCATGGGTTTATTATAAAATTGAGTACCAGGACCGGGTCTATGCCCACCTGCTCCACCTGCCATAAATCCTCCTATTGAACCGGATGCCACTGCTGGACGATGATTGTAAGTGGTTGGTGATGGACCAGGAGTATATTGTTGAATTCCATTACCACCTGATCCACCTATTTGTTCATAAGAATAAAACCAAGGACTCCACGTTACTCCTGCAGGAGGTGCACCAAGGACTGTACTTCCAGGTCCACCTTTTCCATAATAAGTATAATCTGTTTCTAGATATGGCGACGATGGTGGATATGCTGGTGGTGCGCTGTCGGGCGAAATTGGATTATTTTCAGTATATACCTGAGGTTGAGGTGATCCAGTCTGTTCTGCTTTACCACCAACACCTGCACCACCAAGCAGAACATTATTATAGGTAGTTGGACCTGTAGGGGGATTAGTGTTATCTACACCATCTCCAAACTCACTACCAGCACAACCTCCTCCACCACCATAATAGCTTCCATATGCGGGTGCAAAATTTCCTGGTGATCCTTGACCACCATCTGCTGTCCACAATAATCCAGCCCTTGGTGAAGGAACAGTTCCTGATCCAGATCCACCTGCACCACCGGGAGTCACACTGTTTGTAGGAGATGGACTAGGAGAAGTAGCAGAACCATCACTGCCACCAGTAGCACTAATTGGTGATGTTGGAGATTGTGATGGACAAGTTACGCTAGAAGTTCCACCTTGTCCTCCGACAGTAATACTCAACGAATCTCCAGCAGACAAATCATAGACATAGCGGACATATCCACCACCTCCACCACCACCGCATCCACTACCTTCTCCGCCATTTCCTCCACCACCCCAGCAGTTAACTTCTACTAGACCGTCAGATGCAGCGGTAAAAGTTGTACTAGCTGGACCTACATAAACTTCTCTTTTATTAAAAGTGGTTCCGCCGCCGCCACCACTAGGAATTACAGTAATATTTGACATTTAAAAATCCTCCCCTATTAAACTGTAAAATAAACAATTACGATACCAGCACCACCGATACCATGAGAAGCTGGATAAGTTGGCGTAGGTTGTCCAGAACCTCCTCCACCTCCAGCATACCCACCATTAGTTCCTTGAGTTAGGGCAGTGTTGTAACCACCACTTGGTCCAAGTCTAGATCCTCCTGCACCGCCAGCAAATAATCCACCATCTATTCCTGGTGATATAACGGTATCCTGAGGAGAGTTAGGATGATATAGAGCAGGTAATCCACCTGGTCCACCTTCTTGTTCATATGAGAAGAACCAAGAATTGAAGTCTGCTGTAGTAGGTGCACCAAGATTAGTTTGATAATTTCCAGGTCCCGATGTGCTTGTTCTGTAATAATAACCACCTGGATTAGGTGGTGTGGGAAAGTTTGGGTCAAAAGATCTGACAAGTTCACCGCCACCTACTCCACCAAGTCCAGCACCGCCACTTGCAACACCGAAATTCATAAGTGGTGAAGGACCCATATTTGGATCCGCAACATTTGATACGCCATCACCATACTCACTACCAGCGGAACCACCGCCACCTCCATAGATATCACTACTATTATTCATTTTACCTATAGAACCTGCTCCACCTGAAGCAGTAAATAGAAGACCACCTCTTGCTGCAGGAACACTTCCTGTTCCATCACCTCCAGTTCCACCAGCGGCAGCTGGATAACTTGGGTAAGGACCTGGTGTTCCACCAGTACCACCTCCAGTAGCACTAATTGGTTGTGTTGGAGATTGAGATGGGCAAGTTACACTAGAAGTTCCACCTTGTCCTCCAACGGTGATACTTAACGAATCGCCAGCAGATAGATCATAAACGTAACGAACATATCCGCCGCCGCCACCACCACCAGTTGCTTGCCCAGTCCCGCCGTTTCCTCCGCCACCCCAGACATTAACCTCTACTGCACCAGCAGTAGCAGCAGTAAAAGTTGCTGATGTTGGTCCAAAATAAATTTGTCTTCTGTTAAATGTAGTGGAACTACTTCCTCCACCACCTGGAAAAAATTGAGTAACGTTTGACATTTAGGAAATCCTCCAACCTCTAGTTGCATCTACATAAACTAAATCCACTGTTGCATTCAATACATTAACTGTCATATCTTCAGCAAGACCCATAATATTTGAGCCATTTCTACCAATAACAGTGTCCGTAAATGCACCAACACTAATTACAACTTGATTTCCTGCAGACGGTGAAGACGGTAATGTAATAGTCCTACCTGACGCAGTAACAGTGCAATATTCTCTATTTATTATTGTTTTATTAGATGAGGTCACTGTAACTGTAGAGAATATATCACCAGAAAGACCACCTACAGTAAGTGTTCCCGAAATATCACCATCACCATCAACATCCAGACTGTCGCATTGCAACTCGCCAGTGATGTCTACGCCGTCTGATTTGGTGTTAAGTTTTTGGTTACCCTGATAATAAAGACGGACAGTTTCTTGGTCGCCATCACATAAAATGTAAGTTGCTACCCCACCAGATCCATCATCAGTCTGAAGAATAATGTCTTCATCATTTACAGTATTTCTAATGATGATGTCGCCTGAATTTTCATTGAAGACGTAGCTATTAGATCCATCGTGATAAATCTGTAGGTCATCACTAGCACCAGCAGTGAACTTACCACTGTCATTTTGAATAGAAACATTACCAGCAGAAGTTATACGAAGTGCTTCTGAGTTTGCAGTTTGAAGTTTCAGAGTGTCATCTGAATGCGTGTAGATAATTCTACCGGCAGAATCAACACTTGATTCACCAAAATCAATAATTCCTCCAGTGGCAGCAGTAAATTGCATTATGCCATAACCACTGTGTGCTCCAATATGAACACCTTGTTTTGTTGGGGCGTTAGGAATAGTTCCTGTGACGTGTAATGCACTCTCTGGAGTATCAGTTCCGATACCGACTAAACCGGCAGAAGTTATACGAAGTCTCTCACTACCACCAGTTTCTACTGTAAATGTATCAGCAGCAGGGAATCTAATAGCAGTATTTGTATCACCAGTATGGACTATCTTGTCTGCAATAGAGAAATCACCCGTTGCGCCTGATGCATTTGATGCGGTTCCAGTAACATCACCAGTAACATCACCAGTTACATTACCAGTTATATCACCAGTAACATCACCAACAAAAGATGTGGCGGTTAATGCACCAGATGAGGAGTTGAAGGTAAGATTAGTTCCAGACTTTGCAGAAAGTGCTGGACCAGTTGCATCAGTTGTAAAGAGAACATTACATGAGGTATCGCTTGACTCATCTGCAACAGAAAATCCACCTGCAATATTTGAATTTGTTTGAGCAGCATTGCCCATATATCCGTGACTGGAGCACTGATAATAGAGAACCTGTGGTGTGCTAGCAGTTACTAAGATTTCTGTGTAAGCACCAGAAGAACCAGGACTGCCGTTTGTGGTTACATTAGTTGTATATGCAGTTGTTTTATCTGCTTCAAGATAGAAACGTAATGGGTGACCACTGTTAGTACCATCTGCTTGGTCGAAACGATAAGTCTTACCAGGCAATAGTGTAATAAATGGTGATTCAATATCATCGAGAACATATGCACTAGATGAACCCTGACCGATATATCTGTGATTTGCTGTCTTAGTTGCTACAGTAACAGTATAATCAATTCTAGTAGAACTTGCGGTTCCAACAAGACTCTCATAACTTCTAACTGAACCAACAGTAAGAGCACCTAATGAGGGAATATAACTCAGACCACTGTCTTCATTGAGTCTTTGGAATGCAGCAGTCGAACTATCAACAAAAGTAAGATACTTAGATGTTGTTGCAGACTCATCATCCTCAACATAAGGTTCTACAGTGATGTTTGCAGTACCATCAAATGCAGTTCCGTTTATATTTCTTGCAGTTTCTAAAGAAGTTGCGTTTGTTGCTGTGGTTGCTGTTCCAGTAACATTTCCAGTTACATTACCTGTTACATTACCAGTTACGTCTCCTGTTATATCACCAACAAATGACGATGCGGTAATAATACCAGTTGAATTTACATTACCAGTAATATCAAGAGCATTAACAGTCAGTGAAGTTTCTGATAAGACACCAACATTAAATGGTGATGCATCAATCCATTGTGCTCCTGTTCCATATCCAACTGCACTTTCATCATAATAGATGAATGTTCTAGCACGGTCTGGACTATACCACAAGTCTCCAGCAGAAGGACCAGATGGTGCTACTGTACTAATACTAATAGAACCACTACCTCCACCACCACCAGTGATGTTGATGGTAGCAATACCAGCAACTGGGGCAGTAATTGTAGAGACACCTGCTCCTCTGAAGTCAAGGAATGTAGCACCGTATCCAATAACTGCTCCTTCAGTTCTAAGACCAACACCTGCAGTAATTCCTGTTAGATATTGACCGTCACCATAGTAAGTAACAATACCAGAAGTTGAAGTGATAACACCACTATTAACACTGACG
>Ga0213858_10000528_pt1 | contig 18238 bp, 9 predicted proteins | sample PICome_FD_160122 | JGI IMG/M metagenome (GOLD analysis project Ga0213858, IMG submission 160122) | Coastal seawater microbial communities near Pivers Island, North Carolina, United States - PICO245 | ecosystem: Environmental > Aquatic > Marine > Coastal | place: USA: North Carolina | collected... | reverse complement strand
ACCTGACCGTCAGCAGTTGACCGGCGATAAGGGTCAGATTTTCGACGGCACCGTGCGGTCAGGGAAACCGGAATCCGGTCCACAGCCGTGCTGCTTCGCTGCACCTTTCACGATAAGCTGCACCTTGCAAGGTAAGGGGTCGCTTTGACAGTGAAGGGCCTGTTACCCGGCCACCGCCGCGCTTCGTCCAGCAACTTCGGGAGATCTCCGTGACCGCATCATTACCTGCCGGCTGCACTGGCAATCTTCGTCACCAACAGCGGCGGCGCTGGTTTCTTGAACAATGCGGAGTTGGTCTGGGCGCGATCGCTGCAGCAGATCTGCTGCAGCGTGAATCGCGGGCCGATCCAGCCCCTCCGCCCGACCCGCTGGCCCCCAAACAGCCACATTTCGCGGCCCGTGCAAAACGCGTGATCTATCTGTTTCAGGCGGGTGCTCCCAGCCATCTTGAGCTGTTCGATTACAAGCCCGAATTAAAAAAGCGGGATGGACAGTTACCACCTGCCGAATTGCTGCAGAATTATCGAGCGGCCTTCATCAATCCCAAATCGGCGTTGCTGGGGCCGAAGTTCGAGTATTCGAAATACGGCGAATCGGGAATGGAATTCAGCTCTGTGCTGCCTCACACAGCAGCCATTGCAGATCAGCTTTGCCTGATCAGATCGATGCAGACGGACGCTGTCAATCACGCTCCCGCGCAGATCATGATGAACACCGGCTCGCAGCAGTTCGGGCGTCCATGTTTTGGTTCCTGGGCTCTCTACGGGCTGGGCAGTGAAGCAGAGAATCTGCCGGGGTTTGTCGTGCTGACCAGCGCGAAGGGAACCAGCGGAGGCGCCAGCAATTACGGCAGTGGGTTTCTTCCCACAATGTACGGCGGAGTCCCGTTTCGCAGCAAAGGGGACCCGGTGCTGTATTTGTCGAATCCTCCGGGTGTCGACAAAACGGCTCAGCGGCAGTCACTTGATGCATTGAAACAGCTGAATGAGTTCTCCCTGCAAAAAACTGGTGATCCGGAAATCGCAGCTCGAATTCAGAGTTACGAAATGGCCTTTCAGTTGCAGTCCAGCGCCCCTGAGTTAATGGATCTCAGCGGAGAATCTGCCGAGACACTGCAACGATATGGAATCACCGATCCTAACGAGCCGGGCTTTGCCAGAAACTGCCTGCTGGCCCGCCGCCTTGCTCAGCGTGGCGTAAGATTCGTTCAGCTGTTCCATGAGGTCTGGGATCAGCACGGCAACCTCACACAGGGCGTGAAGAACAACGCCAAAGCCACCGACCAGGCCAGCGCGGCTTTGGTGACCGATCTCAGGGAGTGCGGGCTGCTGGATGATACCATTGTGATCTGGGGTGGCGAGTTTGGCCGAACTCCCATGGTGCAGGGTGGGAACGACGGTCGAGATCACCACAACCGTTGTTTTAGTGTCTGGCTGGCGGGCGGCGGCATTCGTGGTGGCACAACGTGGGGCTCCACTGATGAACTGGGATTTAACGTCGCGGAGAACCCAGTGCACGTACATGATCTGAATGCCACTTTGCTGCACCTGCTGGGCATGGATCACACGCGTCTGACCTATCGCTTCCAGGGACGCGATTTTCGGTTAACCGACGTTCATGGTCAGTTGATCGAAGGCATTCTGGCGTGAAGATATTCTGCGGACTGTTTCGTTCAGTATGTCCGGACACTCGATTCTCTTTGTGCATTGTCTTCAGTTCTTTGTTCCAACCGCCCGACCGGGGCTGCCGTGAGGCTTTGATGATTACTTCTCTTCGTGTCTTGCTGCTGCTGGCGGCGGTGGTCCTGTCGGCAAACTGTTTTGCTCAGGACAAGTCGCCACGGCCGGCGGCTGAACGGCTGCAAAAGTTCCACAAAGATCTGCAGACCCTGAAACAGCAGGCGGAGGAACTGCAGCAGCAACAGGAGTCTCAAACGGTCGACGGTGCAGCATTGCTTCACGATGCAGCGGTGTTTGCGAGGGCGGCTGAATGGATGCTGCGGTTCGAAGAATTCCCCAAACCGAACTATGCTGATCAGCTGGAAGAGGTGCTTTTAGAAGGTCTGCGTCGCTGTGAATTGCTGGCCGCTGGAAAGCCCGACTGGAATCTGCGTGAGGAGACCACAATCCGCGGTTATCGCAGCGGCGTGGATGGTTCGCTGCAGCCGTACGCGTTGACGCTGCCAGCAGGTGTGAATCCGCGGGATGGTCGTCGCTGGCCGCTGCACATAGTGCTGCATGGTCGGGCTGACCAGATGAATGAGGTCAACTTCATTCATCGCATGAATGGCCGCAAGCCCCCGGAAAATGCAGTGGACCCTGAACAGGCATGGATTCAGCTGGACGTTTATGGTCGCGGCAACAATGCCTATCGCTGGGCAGGAGAGACCGATGTTTTCGAAGCTTTTGCCGATGTTCGGCGTCGCTTCCGGATCGATGAAAACCGTGTCACGCTGCGCGGCTTCTCCATGGGCGGTGCCGGCGCGTGGCATCTGGGTTTGCATTATCCGCATCTGTGGAGCTCTGTCGGGCCGGGGGCAGGCTTTGTCGATTTCTATGCTTATCAAAAGCAGGACCGCATCAAGGATCGCCGCCCCTTCGCTCAGCATGAGACGCTGCGGATCTATGACGTCGACAATTACGCATTAAATGCGTTCAACGTACCGGTCTGCACCTATGGAGGAGAAAACGATCCACAGCTGCTGGCCAGCACCACGATTCAACAGGCCTGCGAAAAACTCGATGTCCCGCTGACAGTTCTGATCGGACCGGGCATGGGACACAAATTCGATCCGGAGAGTTTTCGCACCTACATGGACTTTCATCAGCAACATGCCAGCACCGGACGCCCAGGTTATGGCCAGCGCAAAAAGATTCGGTTCACCACGAACACGCTGCGATACAGCCGCTGTGACTGGCTGCAGATTCAGGAGGTCGACCGCGTCTACGAACCCTCCGTCGTGGATGCAGAAATCACCGACCAGGACCTGCTGCGGATCAGCACCGAGAACATTCGGATGTTGTCCATTGCCCGTGACCCGGCGGCGTATGTGGAACTGGATGGCACCCGGTTGCCACTCCGCGACGCAGCAGATGGCCTGCTGCCGGACGTCTGGTTCACTCAGGAAAATGGCGACTGGAAATTGCTGGACTACGCACAATCGCGGGCTGCTTCCCGCAACCCGGACGGCAACAAACGACCGGGGCTGCAGGGGCCAATTGACGATGCGTTCATGTCAGCGTTTGTGGCTGTGCGAGGTACCGGAACACCTGCCAGTGCAGCTGCAGGCAAGTGGGCTGACGCACAGTTGAACCTCTTCCAGCAGGAGTACTCAAAATGGATGCGAGCCGACATCACGGTGATCGACGACACGCAGGTGACGGAAGATCTGATGCAGCGGAATCACGTCATTTTGTTTGGTGACCCGGCTTCAAATTCGCTGATCTCTCGCGTGCTGCCGAAGGCACCCGTAGGCTGGGACGGCGATCACATCACGGTCGGGGCGAACAGCTGGGACGCTTCCGCGCATGTTCTGTGCGCGATCTTCCCAAATCCGCTCAGCCCAAACCGTTATGTTGTGTTAAATTCCGGTCACACGTTTCACGAACAGGATTTTCGCGCATCCAATTCGTGGCTGTTCCCACGCCTTGGGGACGTTGCGGTCTTCTCACTGCAGGACACGCAGGATCTCCGCAAGGCTGAACCGATCTGGTCGGATGTGTTCGATTCCAACTGGCAGCCTCGCTGAACCGTCGCAGGACGCGGCCGCTCACAGTGGCTGCTCCGGCGAGACTGTTCGCAGGTGTGTCCGTGGTTGACATTGCCGGAGTGACCGCGTGCGGACCAGCAATGCCGTCCCCTGGGAGGCATCAAGCGCACCGTGCAGCCGGCCACACCGGCTTCCGTCGACAAATTGGGGTTCCGGTCAGAACTTGCCTGCGGGTCCCGATTCGGACCACTTGCAGGGGCTTATGGCTGCCGCGCTGAGATCGTCTTCATATCAGCGCCCGGGCAGGACGTGCTGACCGGGGCAGGCGGTGATGCGCCGGGGACTCCACCACCCCGGCAGGCTGAGTGACGGGCAGGCTGAGTTACTGAGCGCTTTTCAGATCAGGCCGCAGGCGTTCGGCATCGCGCAGGTAGACATGTTCTATCTCGGCAGGCTTACGATCGGAATTGACGTGCAGCAGGATGCGAATACATCGCGGCATGGAACCGGGCACCGGGATTTCCTGAGCGCACAGCAGGGGAACATGGTGCATACCCATTGCTCGAGCGGCTTCGGCTGGAAAGGCCGAACAGACGTCCGCCGTTGTTGTGAACACAGCGGAAATCACGTCATCAAAATCAGCGATCTGATTGCGGCTGAGAATTGCTTCCATCAACTCTCGAGCGGCACTGCGTACCTGTTCAGGCTCGTCCTGATCGACCGTAATGGCCCCTCTGATTCCCCGAATTGTCATCTCCTGCTCCACCTTCCCAGAACCGATCGCGTGACAGTGTCTGGCATTTTGATGTCTGGAACCCTGCTGGCAAGCAAGAAGTTTAGTCGGATCCGCGATCGGGAAACTTCCTCGTTAAAACAATCCGATCATGACGAAATGCGGGGCAGTCGCCCTGACGAAGCATCGGGCAGGTGATATCCTGCCAGCGTGGTGCCAGGCTTCTGCCCCGCGGTTTGGGCGCAGCCGGAAGATTGCGGTGCATCGCGTCAGCGCATGTGGATTCGGAAACGGCCGCATCGGGAAACAGGCATGGTGTTCGGGGCCGGACACAGCTGGCAGATCGTGCAGACGGCCTGAAAGCAGTTTGCGCAACGGATCATACCAGCCAGGAATCCCCGCCTGACCATCCGCCGTCACTTTTGGGACTGCAGAGAAATGTCGATTGAGACAATTTTGCCATACCTGCGAACTGCCAGCGGGGAATCTCCGTTGCAGGTGACATCTGACGGGAGGAATCTGCAGAGCGCCGGCGGTGAAGTCCTTGGCAAGATCGTGAACAACATCCCACGGTTTGTCAGCGACAATCATCTCGAGAGCTTTGGCATGCAGTGGACTCGCTTTGACGTCGCCCACGAGGACGAGGACCGCGCAACTTTCGCAGCCAAGACGGGAGTTTCACTGGAGCAGTTGCGTGGGAGCAAAGTGCTTGATGCGGGATGTGGTGGCGGCAGGTATGCCAAATTGTGCGGGGAAGCCGGTGCCGTCGTGATTGCCGCCGACCATACTCGAGCCGTTGATCGAGCCGCCGCATTGTGCGCCGGACTGCAACAGGTGCATTTCCTGCAGGCCGACTTGAAACAGCTGCCTCTGGAAGCCGTATGCTTTGACTTTGTGTTCTCCATCGGTGTGATGCATCACGACCGCAGTACCAGGACCGTCTTTGAATCTGTTGCCCCGATGGTACGAGCGGGCGGTCGACTTTCGGTGTGGCTGTATCGCCGAAATCAGTGGTGGCAGGAATTGATTAACAGTGGCCTTCGCATCATCACCTCGCGTCTTCCGGCAGCGGTGCTGCTACCGTTCTGCCATCTTGGAGCAATTCTGGGTGGAATTCCGATGCTTGGAAAAGTGCTGAATAAGTTCATCAGTTTCAGCTCGCATCCGTGCTATCAGAATCGGGTCTGCGATACCTTCGACTGGTGGGCCCCGGCTTATCAACATCACCACACCACGGAAGAGTTGCTGGCCTGGTTTCGGGACGCCGGCTTTGAGCAGTTGCAGGTCTTACCCCCCGAAAAGACGGGGCGCTGGTACCGTCAGTTATGGTCCTGGAATCTGCTGCCTGGCAGCGGCGTCAACGTCACTGGAATTCGAACCACATTACCGACCGACAGTGGAAAATCTGCAGTCGCGACGGATGTCTAATCAGGCATCAATTCGATAGGATGCACAGTGGTGAAACGCTGTTCCTGCGCCTGCCGCTACAACTGTGGAGAGACCGGATGTCACGTATCCCGAGACTGCGAATCGAGACCCTCAGGCTGTTTTCTGTGCTGCTCCTGCTGCTTTTCGCAGCGAAAACTCCAGCGGTCGCTCAAACGCACTCCGCCGGTCTGATGAATTTTTCTGCGGCCGGAGACGTCTTTGCCTGCTCCAATCGGGACAGCGGCACCGTCAGCATCGTCTCGTGGCCGGAACTCAAGCTGCTGCGAGAGATTCCGGTCGGGCACAAACCGGAGGGTGTTGCATGGCTGGGGAAGTCTCGCAGGCTGGCCTGCTGCGTTTACGGGGATGATGAAATCGTCATTCTGAATGCCGACACCGGCGCCGTGGAATCACGAATCTCAGTTTTTGACGAACCCTACGGCGTGGTCAGCAATGCGGACGGGACTCGGCTGTACGCAACGCTGGAATATCCAGGCCAGGTCGTGGTGCTGAACCCAAAATCCGGAGAGCAGTTGCAGCAGTGGAACGTCGGACAAATGCTTCGTGGCATCTGTATTTCAGGTGATGGAACTCGAATCCTCGTGACCGAATACCTGACCGCGATGGTTCGCGAGATATCCACTGCAGACGGCAGTGTGAAGCGGACGTGGAAGGCGGCCTCCACCGATAATCTTGCTCGCCAGATTGTGATGGCACCGGGCCAGCAGCGGGCGTACGTCACACACATTCGCTCGCGGGTTACAGCCGCCCACGGAAACGGCTCCATCTTCCCGTACGCATCAGTGATTCGGCTGGGAGGACCGGAGCAGGGCACCCGACTGCGTGTTCCGCTCGACACAATTCGCGGTACTCGCGTCACCGCAAACCCGTGGGACTGCGACGTTGCTCCTGACGGCCGCAGCCTTGCCGTGGCATTTGCCGGAACCAATGACCTTTACGTACTGAAAATCGTCGGCGACGACTACGTGGAACTGGATTTCCAGTCCTCCGTACGCTGCGGCTCAAATCCCCGCGCCGTGCGGTTCAGCCCTGACGGCGAGTCATTCCTGGTATACAACGCACTGGACTTCAACGTTGTCGCTTACGACCTCCGCAGCGGTCAGATTACAGGAACTGTCAACGTCACAGAATGTCCTCTCGACGACGATGTGTTACTGGGCAAGCAGCTGTTCTACACCGCACTTCAGCCCATGACGTCGCGGGCATGGATCTCGTGCAGCAGTTGCCATCCGGACGGCGACGCGGACGGTCGCACATGGCAGCAACCGGAGGGACTCCGCAGCACTCAGCCACTTGCCGGACTCGCGTGGACTCACCCGCTGCACTGGTCTGCCGACCGGGATGAAGTCCAGGATTTTGAACACACGATTCGCGGAGCCCTGATGGGGGGACGTGGACTGCTTGGCGGAAGACTTCCCGATGCACTCGATGAAACCATCACTGGCCGCAGCAAAGCACTGGATGCCCTGGCTGCCTATACAAATTCCCACCAGGTCCCAATCAGTCCGCATGCGAAGAACGGTCTGACTGAAGCCGCCCTCAGAGGCCGGAAACTGTTCATGTCCGCCGAAACTGGCTGTGCCAACTGTCATTCGGGACCGTTTTATTCTGATTCTCAGCCGACAGCGATTACGGAATTTGCCATGCATAACGTGGGAACCGGCAACGATGACGACACGGAACTAATGAGCCCCGCCTACGACACTCCCACCCTGCTCGGTCTCTACCGCAGTGCCCCCTACCTGCATCATGGCAAGGCAGCCACACTCCATGATGTGCTGACCACAATGAATCCCGCAGATCGCCACGGCAGCACCAGTCAGCTCAACACTCAACAGGTGAACGATTTGGTCGAATTCCTCAAGTCGCTGCCATGGGAGGATCCAGAGAAAGCGGCAGAATCTGCCGGACTACTTCGAGTCAGCGGCAGAAGCGAATAGCCGGACCCTGATCAGGCGGGATGAACAAACACAGGGGTCGGGAATCAGGAAGCATTCTTCACTTCCTGCCGGAGGATTTCCGCAGACCGTGGATTCGGCCAAGGTGCGATAAGCGTTACAACCTGAAAAGTTTGAGAAAAAACTGATTGACAGCGGGTTGATGGTCGAACCAAAACCTAGATGAACTGCAGATACTGCGCTCAAAATCCGGTTGGAAACTGGCTCGGAATGCGTCTTTACCTGCGGATCGTTGTCTTTTTCCGTGTTGAGGAACCAGTCGACTCTGACTCAGCGGCCTTGGGATCGCGATTCAGCACGGGAAATACAGCACAATTGTTCAGTATCCTAATGCGAGTGGAAGACAAACCGCTGAGCACCGCATGGCGTGCCACTGCAACACAACGACTGTCGCAGTGGCATGAGTTCATGCGATTGACATGCGGCACGAATCAGTTTGTTCGTTAAGATCACTGCTGGTTGAAAGCATGCGTTTTCAGTGGCCTCTCGCAGTTTTTCTGGGCATTCGTTCCCATCATTGCTTCTTCAGGGCTTGAAGATTTATGTGGCAGCAAAACCGACGTAATCGAGGCATCCGGGGAATGTTCCGTTCGTTTTTCGCGAAGCAGTCCCAGCGCCGTTCGCGGGGCGGAATTCAGCACGGATCAGAGCGTCTGGAAGACCGCATCGTTCTGTCGTCGGACTATGTGCAGGGGCAGGTCCTTGTCGGCTTTGAACCGATTGAGAGAACGGATGAAACAACACCGGCTCAGGATCTTGCCGAACTGATTCCGGGCAGTTCTGCTCGTCCGCTGGGCGACTATGGTGTTTTCCTGATGACACTGCCGGACGATGTCACAGTCGAGCAGGCAGTGAAAACCCTGCCCGCGTTGCCCGGGGTGAAATACGCCGAGCCGGACTGGATTGGTGAGTGGTTCGCGACGCCCAACGATCCGGATTATCCGTTGATGTGGGGAATGGAGAATATCGGGCAAACGGTGAATGGGATCACCGGGATCGCGGGTGCCGACGTCAGTGCTGAGTCCGCATGGGACACAACCACCGGCAGCTCGACCGCACTGATTGCAATCGTTGACTCCGGCGTGGACTATCTGCATCCGGACTTGGCCGCCAACATCTTCGTCAACCCGGGGGAGATCCCTAACAATGGCGTGGACGATGACAACAACGGATTCATCGATGACGTCAACGGGTTTGACTTTGGCTCTGGCGACGGCGATCCGATGGACTTTATTGGGCACGGGACGCATGTTGCCGGAACGACAGGTGCCGTGGGCGACAACGGTGTGGGAACTGTTGGAGTCAACTGGAACGCCGGCATTCTGCCCGTGAAAATCAGCGTTGATTTTGGTGGACCGATCAGCTCAGCTGCGATCGAGGCGATCAATTATGCAGTTGCCATGGGAGCCGCAGTTTCGAATCACAGCTATGGTATCAACCCGTCTGCTGCACTGCGTGCTGCAGCGGATAACGCCGAGCTTGCTGGCCATATCATTGTCTGTGCCGCGGGTAACGATTCCACGAACAACGACGCGGTTCCGCAGTTTCCAGCGAATCTGCCAAACTCGAATGTGATCTCCGTCGCTGCTACCAATCAATCTGACCAGCTGGCCGGCTTCAGCAACTTTGGTCGTCTGAGCGTGGATATTGGTGCTCCTGGGGTCAACATTTGGAGCACGACGCCAACCGACGGCTCATTGTTCTACGGACCGAACTTTGACTTTAGTGACGGCACATCCATGGCCTCGCCGATGGTTGCCGGAGCAGTGGCATTACTGCGCGGTGCAGCCCCGACCGTGCCATTCCAAACCATCGTGAACGCGTTGTACGATGGGGCGGATCCGATTCCGAGCCTGGCAAACCGTGTCGCGACCGGAGCAAGGCTGAACGTTCTGGGGGCTCTGCAGCAGCTGCAGCCGGCGTCATTCTCCGTTAGCCCCGGCACGATCGCGGAAAATGAAGGGGCTGGTGCTGCGACGATTACGGTCCGGAAGCAGACGGCCCCCGTGGGCCAGGCAATCACGCTGGATATTGTCGTTAGCGACACCAGTGAGCTGACCCTGCCTGGTATCGCTGGCAACACACTGACAGTGACCATCCCCGCCAATCGCAGGTCGATTACGATTCCAATCACGGCGGTGGACGACACCTTGCTGGACGGCCCTCAGGTCGTTGTGCTGGAACTTCAGTCTGCAGGAGCAACGATTGAGTCCCTGAACGTCACGGTCACAGATCATGAGACCATTACTGTCACTGCGATTCCGGACATCATCACGGAAGCTGACGGCCCAACAGCCGGAATTCTGCGAATTGAACGAAGCAACACGGACACGAATTCTCCGGATCGCGTCGTTGCAGTGGGCAATGATCTGATCTTCGTCGACGACGCTGGTGTGGAAGTCAACCGAGTGACGGTTCCGTGGCCAAAGGGGGCACGTCCCAGTGTCGACGTGGTACGCGATATCACCTTCCTGGAAGATGGCCGAGTCGCCGTCTTCAATGGGGTGAACGAAGTCTACATTTCACTCTACAGCCCGACCAACGACGCGTGGACGCACGCATTGATTTCCGGAGCGACTGCATCAACAGACGTTGGCACGGGGGGGATCGCGGCGTCCGGGATCTATGTCTACCTGAGTGACCTCGAGACGGCAGTCGGCGATCCGTTTGGAATCGTGCAGTACGACACAACCAATGACACATTCACTCGTTTTGGTACGAAGATGCTGGGCGATCGGCTGTTTGGAAGCAGTTGGCCGGAGGGTAACGTATACGAACTGGATCCCAGTAACGGGGCCCTTCTGCGAGACTATCCCACCCCGGCGGATGGGAGTACTCAGGCCGGTATGGCATTTGATGGCACCTTCATCTGGTACATCGTCAGTAACAGTGACGCGCTCTACAAGATTGACGCCGAGACCGGCACAGTCGTTGACACCTTCTTCGTAGGCACCGGAGGCAACTCCAGCTACGAGGGTATCGCGTGGATGAATGGGTATGTTTATCTGCTGGACCCGTTCATCACTGACGAGGTCGTCGTCTTTGACCCGGTCCTTCGATCCGTGGTGAACGTCCTGCAGGTCGGCGATCTGAACGTCAGTCCGGGGGCAGGCGGATCCCTGAATCTCAGCGGTGGTCTGGCTCCAAACCCGCAGCGAAATTCCCTGTTTGTCAGTGCCACGTTTAATGACGAGATCTACGAAGTCAGTGCCGACACGGGGATTCTGCTGCAACGAGCAGCCAATACTCCGCGTGTTTGGAATTCCGGGATCAATCCGGCCGGTTTGGCCACCGTGGGAGACCGCCTGTATATCAGTGATAACGGCGGGAACGCGAACATCCACATTTACGACTTTGATGGGAACCCTCAGGGCACGATCACCGACCCGTTCTTCTTCGCGATGTTCGGACTTGGCGGTGATGGTGTGCCTGGACTGGTGCAAACGACCTACCGCTATCGGGATGTCGCCGTTGGACTGGACGGTTTTCTGTACGCGATCAGCACCGGTGGTGAAGTCATTGCTCGTTTTGATCAGACGACACTCGAGTTGCTGGAGATGATTCCTCTGAATAGCACGACCGATTCGGTGAGCGCTGTTTCGGTCGACAGCGACGGAATAATCTACGCGGGCCTGACGAACGGGGATATTGTGGCACTGGACGCAGCTGGAAACCAGATCGCCGGCCCGCTGCAGTCGATCCTTGGAGCAATCACCGACATTGAAGTCAACGTTGCCGGTTCCATTGTCTTCGGTGGCAGCACCGGCGGCTTCGGATTCGCCGACACTTCACTGGATCCAGGCACGATGACTGAAGTTACGGGAACTTCCGGCACAACAGCTTTTGTGTCCTTTGGGGAGCACATCAGTCGTGACCGCGGGAGTCTCGATGTCACTCTCACCAACTCAGACACATCAGAGGTTTCCATTCCTTTGACTGTCGTCATCCCGGAAGGTGAGCAGTTTGTGGACATCCCATTTGGCGCCGTTGACGACAATCTGCGTGATGGTGTGCAGGTAGTCAACATTACCGCAGCAGCGCCACTTTACGAATCAGGTGCCGAGGTCATTACTGTTCTTGACCAGGAACTTCTGAGCGTTGAAATTCTGGATGATATGGTCTCGGAAGCACTGGGAGAAAATGCCACAACGGTACGAGTAGCACGGACTGACGTTGACGGCCCGTTTGATCACAAGACCGTACAGTATGCCAGCAACAGTCAGGTGTACCAACTGCAGGACGTGTCGACCAACTGGTCTCCGATCACGGTTCCGACCCAGATCTCACGCATTGCCGACATCAACGTCACCGTGAACTTCCAGCACGACTGGATTCCTGATCTGGATGTCTATCTGATCAGCCCTGCCGGAACCCGAATCGAGTTGTTTACCGATCTGGTTACCAATGAACACCTGATGCTCAGCACGACTCTGGATGACCAGGCTCGCTCTTCAATCAATGATGCGGAGTCTCCCTTCACCGGAAGCTTTATGCCGGAAGGCAGTCTGAGTTCACTGATCGGTGAAGAGGCACAGGGAACGTGGTACCTTGAATTTACCGATGACAATGTCAATGACTTCGGCCGTCTCAACGGCTGGTCCATGGAAATCACCACACTGGGTCTTGAAGAGGTTGTTGTTGACCTGACATCCTCAGATGACAGTGAGGCGGTGTTTGGTGAGACTAAAACCAACCTACATCAGGTGATTATTCCCGCAAATCAGGCCGAGGTGGTGCTAACGCTGGACACTCTCGATGATGACGTGCTCGACGGCACTCAATCCGTTGACATCACAGCGGTCGGTGTCACAACAACAGGCCTGCAACTCGGCTCCGACGTCCTCGGTGTCACTGATGCTGAAACACTGACGCTGTCCCTGTCAAAGACCACCGTTTCAGAGAATGACGGGAATCCGGCTTTGATGGGTACTCTGCAGCGTTTCAACACGGACATCGGAGTGGAATACACGGTCCGCATGCTCAGTTCCGATCCGTCAGTGCTGGCATTCGACGGTGCCGCCGCCGACGGTTCCCTTGATGTCACATTCGCCGCCGGATCCAGCACCGCATCGTTCAATGTTGTCGCAATTGACAACGGAACGTTCGACAACACCCGCACCGTCACACTCACGGCACAGGCCGGAGCTTACGGCGCAGATCTGACGGCTGATGTCACCGTACTCGATCATGAACCGACAGTGGAAGTGTCCACACTCGTTAACCCCATCTCGGAAAATGCCGGCAGCATGACGCTGACGGTACGCCGTACGAAACTCTCTGACCTCGGCGTTGACCTCACCGTCAACATGACTGTTACCGGCAGTGGATCCTCTGCTGTTAATGTTCCGACGTCGATCGTCATTCCTGCGGGACAGGATTCTGTTCAGCGTGCCGTCCAGATTCTCGATGATATGCTCCTCGGAGATCGCAGCCTTGTCATCACGGCTACAGCTGCAGACCACTATGACGGAAAACTGGAACTTGTCGTTCAGGACCATGAAACACTGTCCGTGACAATCAATCGCGGCGACGTTCGTGAAAACGCAGGAGTCAATGCGGCTGTTGGAACAGTCACTCGCAGCAACACTGACGTGGGAACAGCGCTGACCGTCAATCTGTCCTCCACCGACGTGTCTGAACTGGCTGTCCCGGCTACAGTGATCATCCCTGTCGGTCAGGCATCGGCCAGCTTCCCGATCCATGCGGTTAATGATCCGGATCTGGATGGCACTCAGACTGCCGGAATTGTCGCATCATCAGCGGGATACATCTCTGGCTCTGCTTCACTGCAGGTGCTCGATCATGAGCCTCCGGTCATTCAGACGCCGGGTGCAGGAAAGATTTCCGATCCGCGTCCTGTGATTGAATGGGATGCGATTCCGGGGGCAACTCGATACAAGATCCAGATTGCCAATCTGAGTGCCGGTGTTGACACGCTGGTCCTGCAGGACAATCTTCCGACGCCGAAGTTTACGCTCAGCGAAGACCTCGGGGTTGGTCGATTCCGGATCTGGGTTCAGGCCTTTGACCAGTTTGAAATTCCAGGCTTCTGGAGTGCACCCAGAGATATCTTCATCAGTACCGCACCGGTTCTCACTGGCGAGACGTCTGTCGGCACGCTGGCACTGCCGGAGTTTCCGGAACTTTCATGGACGGCCGTTGCCGACGCGACATCCTACAACCTGTGGGTGAACAACCTCACGACCGGTACCAATCAGGTCATTCTGGAACAGGGCCTCAGCACGACCACGTTCCGGTCTGCGGAAGAGATGCCGTCCGGCACCTATCGCTACTGGGCTCAGGCAGTCAACGCTCAGGGCGAACGAGGCAATTGGAGTCTCGCAAGTACGTTTACGGTCCTGGCAACACCAGACGTGATTCAACCGGACGATGGAAACTCCTTCAACAGAACGCCGCTGTTCGACTGGACCCCGGTACCAGGTGCCAGCTACTACGATCTGTATGTGGCTGATGCACAGACTCGGGAAATCGTCCTGCGAGATCGTCGTGTTACAGAATCCAGCTACCGGGCCACATCTGACTTTGACTTTGGTGAGTACGTCGTCTGGACACAGGCTCATGGAAATGGTTTCCGCAGTCGCTGGTCACCGCCACGTCACTTCGAAATCGGGCAACCGCTGGAAATCTTTTCACCGACGCAGAACGGTTCCCAAAGCGGTCCGATCACCTTCACATGGAGCTCGATCGCTCAGGCCGAGCGTTATGTCCTGTGGGTCAATAACGCAGACGACCAAATCATGATTAAGGAACTGGATCTGCAGTCCACCTCCTACACAGCCGATGCGGCCCTGCCTCCGGGACAGTATCGCGTCTGGATCTGGGCTGTCAGTTTCATGGGCGAACGAACAACCTGGGCAGCACCAGTTAGCTTTGAAGTGACACAGAACGGCGAACTTCGAGTTGATTCTGACGGGGCCGAATCGGTTCTGGCGGCCGACCTGAACCTACTGAACCCGAACCGGGACGAGCGGGTGATCAACAATGATGCTGGTCGCCTCCCGGACCACCACGCAACTGTGGCAGTACCGGTCGCTGTTGCTGAGGTGCAGGCTGCGGCAGAGACGGCGGTAGAAACCGAGGCTTCCATGGCACACCAGGCTCTTTCCGAAGCATGGTCTCAAATGGATCTGTGGCTGGATGAGGAAATCCCGGTAACCCTGCGTGCGGATGCTGCACAACGCCATCCGATGAATCGACAGGACTCCTGAAAAGGTCTCCAGCTGCATTCCAGGGAAATTCCAACTCCTGACGTTCACTGGCGTCAGGAGTTTCTTTTTGTAAGTTGCTCGGTTTGGGTGGCTGCACAGCAAATCATCGGTATCGCCGCCCCCCCCCTCAAACGCGTCCGACTCAGCAACCGTGGAGCCAGTTATCATGCCATGGGTTTACGCTCCGGACCTGCAGCAGGACATTGTGGAGATTGGTGGCTCCGAAGCACATCATCTGCTGCACGTTTTGCGAGCGACCACTGGTCTCGAAGTGACATTGTTTGACGGGAATGGATGCACAGCCGAGGCGGCAATCACGCAGGTCGGCCGCAGTACGGCCATCGTTTCCATTCGATCACGAAATCAGAACGCATCCGACACCGGCGCGCGGATCGTTGTTGCCGTGGCGCCCCCAAAAGGAGATCGCCTTCGCTGGATGACTGAAAAGTTAACGGAGCTGGGAGTTGATGCCCTGATCCTGATGGAAAGCCAGCGGACCGTCGTGAATCCGCGAGAAACAAAACTGGACAAACTGCGACAGACCATCATCGCTGCCTGCAAACAATCGCGACGACCACAGTTGATGACACTTCATCCGCTATGCAGTCTGCAGGATGTTCTGGCTCAGGCCGCAGATCTGCAGCAACAACTGCTGTTGGCACATCCGGGGATCACGCAGTCCGATTTGCCCAAATCTGATCGGCCGAACCAGGATCAGTGCCTGCTGATCGGCCCTGAAGGTGGTTTCACTGCTGAGGAGACGGATGCAATCCTTGCAGCTGGTGCCGCCGGTCTGTCGTGGCCTGACGGGATTCTGCGAACGGAGACAGCTGCGATCGCTTTTTCAGCCGTGGTCCGCGCCTGCCTGTTGGACGGCTAAGACTGTGAGTCGCAGCACAGGCTGCCTGACCCGGCGAAGAGACTCAGGTCAGGCTGAGCGCCGGGGCAGCTGATCCCCGGGGTCGTTGTTCTGCGAGCTGGCAAGGCTGAGATGTTCCAGAATCTCCAGAACCTCCGTTGTCGACGGAGACTCATTTGACCAGACCGCAGCATGAACCTGCAGCAATTCTCCAATCTGCATCAACGAACGCGGTACACCGGCTGCTGCCGTAACCAGCAATTCAATGTCAGCAGGTTCAAGGTAGTCCTCCGACACCCCACAGTTTGCGAGGTGCTCCAGCAGGAATGCTGACGATGCCGCAGCTGTCATCGCCCTGATTTCAACTGGCATAAAGACTGTCTCAGTCAGAGCGTCCGGCACTGCGTCCGTCGTGGCACAAACCAAAGTCAGAGAATTGAGCTGATCATTGGAAATCGTGATCAGCATTTGCAGCAATTCGTCGGCGTCGGAATTTTGCGGCTGCAGATCATCAAGCAGAAGCAAAGTGCGTTTCCCACAGGCAGCCATTGCCCGCAGCTGCAGTTGGAATTCCTGCAGCAGTTCTTCGCGGCAGTTTCTGCCAGACAATCCTGATCCCGATCGAGCGAGGCTGCTGCAGCAGTACTGCAGGACGTCGCCACAGGCCAGCTCCTGCAGGTTGACCAGGAGACAGATGATTCCCAATTGAGCGGATTCCGACCTTACCTGCTGCAGAACGCGGGTCCGTCCCATCCCTGAAGCACCGCGTAAAATCGCGGCACGCTGCCCCGTTTGCGGCAACAGTAACAGGCGATTGACTGCTTCCTGACGTTGCTGCTCGGAGCAGAACCAGTTGTGTTCAGACTGTTCTGCCATACCGTCGGCTCCCAATGTCAAACTACGAAGTCTGTAGAGGGGGTATCGGCACAATCCGGAGCCGATGTCCAGAAAATTCACAAATTTCCTGAAGTTACGGCGAGGGTGGAATTCCTTCCCGACTGGTCGAAAGTGACACGGCTGCTTGACAGCAAGCACTGGAACTTCTGGAATCCGAGTTCACAGACCTGTGTTCCGTCATCAGAAATGCTGCATTAATCATGTCCGAATTTACATATCGCTCCGCTGGTGTTGATCTCGAACTGTATGAACAGGGAATGCAGAAACTTCCCCGTCTGATGCAGCGAACCCTGACAAAGGGAGTCATGGAACTGCCAGGCGGCTTTGCTGGATTGTTCCGGCTGAATTCTGAGAAGCAATGGTCAGACCCGGTGCTGGTATCCGGAACCGATGGCGTTGGAACAAAAATCAAGGTTGCGACCAGCGTTGGGAAATACAGCACGATCGGAATCGATCTTGTGGCAATGTGTGTCAATGACTGCCTTTGTCTGGGCGCGACACCATTGTTTTTCCTGGACTACATCGCAATGGGCAAAGACAACCCGGAGTTGCTGGAACAGCTTGTCACCGGGGTCAGTGACGGTTGCGTCCAATCCGGCGCTGCCCTGATTGGAGGGGAAACGGCAATCATGCCGGACCTTTATGCTCCCGGTGATTTCGACATGGCGGGCTTTTGTGTGGGTGTGGCGGAACGCTCCGATTTGATCAATGGGCGCGAACGGCTCCATGCCGGAGATGCCCTGATTGCGGTTCCGGCCTCAGGCTTCCACTCCAACGGTTACAGCCTCGTACGCAAAGTCGTCTTTGAACATGCTCAGCTGGAGGTCGATCAGAACATTCCGGAACTGGGCGAAACCGTCGGACAAGCCCTGCTGCGTCCCACTCGAATCTATGCAACCACCGTCGCATCGGTCAGGGAGCAACTGGGCGCCGACAGGATCCACGCAATTGCTCACATTACCGGTGGCGGACTGGCAGAGAACTTCGCGCGCTCCATGCCCGATGGGCTGCAGGCCCGTATCGACCGAAACTCCTGGTCGATTCCGGGGATCTTCCCGTGGTTGCAGCAACTGGGTGCGATCGACGAACAGGAGATGTTTCGCGTTTTCAATATGGGGATCGGACTTGTCGTCGCAGTACCTGCAGATCAGGTCGAAGCAGCGATCTCAGCCTGTTCGACAGAGGAATACCCGGCGACGCAAATTGGAGAAGTTGTGACTCGGCCAGATGCCGCAGACCAGGTCATCATCAGCTAACGCAGTGGCTGTCAGCAGGCCGCGGGCGCGCCACCGGATCCTGCCGCAGATGACCGCAGGCGGGCGAGGTCTCCCGCGAACACCTCGCCGTTGGCATTCAGTTGGCTCGAAATGCTGCCAGGTGCTGTTTTGCAGCTTCCAGCAATGC
>Ga0213858_10000527_pt1 | contig 18265 bp, 22 predicted proteins | sample PICome_FD_160122 | JGI IMG/M metagenome (GOLD analysis project Ga0213858, IMG submission 160122) | Coastal seawater microbial communities near Pivers Island, North Carolina, United States - PICO245 | ecosystem: Environmental > Aquatic > Marine > Coastal | place: USA: North Carolina | collected... | reverse complement strand
CTTGCCCTCTTTGAACAGAAGAGACTGGTTAATGTTAGAAAAGTTTTTGAGAATATTTACAGTTGAATCAGAAAGTTTCATAATCACCTTTGGGTTGTTTGTGTAGACCAGAGAAGTGGTAAAGGAGAACGCAATAGTGGATTGCTTTCAGGATGTCTTGTTTAGACTTTCCACCCTTTTTACCAAAACGAGAAAGATACTTGATTGCATTAGAACGGCAGAATGGTTCTGCATCACCAATACTTTCAATCAGATCAAGTGTCTGAGTCTTACTGTCTTTAGATGTGTAATGTGCATTGTAAGTTGAAGAAAGGTAATCACGTACCTCCTTCATGGTTAGATCTTCCTCATACTTCCAAAAACCATTGGTTGCAAGTTGATCAAGATTTAGGTCAATTCGGTCTTCACTCATAGATGAAATAGGCATATTGATGTTAAGAGTATCACTGAAGTCAATATAGTCATCAGAGATAGGTCGGTCATCTGCTAGAGGACGACCGTCATTATTGAAGAAACTCAGTTCTTCGTCACTAGATCCGTACATTTCGTCGTATAAAAAACTCCAAGAAGTCATAATAATCCTCTCAAATTATATCAGGAATTAGGTTCAGTGTCAACAGTCATTTGAAAGTCAGCATCAATCTTGTCGTAAAGTTCCATAAAGGACTGCTTGGTTTCATCATCGAAACGATTGACACAAACACCGATTGCCTTTGCTTTATCCCTGAAGATACTGAAAGCACGAACAATGTGAACTAGACGACGAGTGGAGATGATCTCATCAACACCACCATCATAGAATGTCTTACGGATGATGTCAGCCCAATCAGCAAGACGTTTGTAGAAATCTACTTCAGCAAGACCAAGTTCACATCCAACGTTGTAAAGAATCTTGGTCTCAATGGTAGGAGAAGGATATGCTTGCTCAAAGGTAACAGGGAAACGTTCTAGGAAGGCTTCGTTGAGCACGTTAGTTCCAATGAATCTCCCGTCGTCTGAACCTTTACCTTTAGTGTTGGCTGTGGCGATGACGTTGAATCCACTTGCAGGATCAACTCTCCGTCCGATTTTCTTAAGGAATACTCCTTTTCCTTCAAGGATAGATTGGAGACAGAGAATTTTATTAGAGGCAAGGTCGATCTCGTCAAGGAGCAGAATAGCTCCTCGTTCGAGTGCCTCCACGACTGGGCCATTGTGCCAGACGGTGTTCCCATCAACAAGACGGAAACCACCAATAAGATCGTCTTCATCGGTTTCGATAGTAATGTTTACACGGATAAGTTCCCGACCCAGTTGAGCACACGCTTGCTCAATTCCGAACGTTTTACCGTTGCCAGAAAGTCCCGTGACGAACGTCGGATAAAACAGATTGGACTTGATAATTTTTTTAATATCACTGAAGTTACCAAAGCTGACGAAGGTATCATCTTTCTTAGGAATAAGGTTTTGTTGGATCGCAGGCATTACTGCAGGTGCATTATAAGTCACTTCAAGATCCTTTACTGTCTCCTTTGTAACTTCCAGGTTCCACTTACCACGACCAACTTTGAAGTCAACCATTTTGTTGGTGGTGGTCTGATAATTAGTTCCATTCATAGCACACCATGCACGAATATCAGAACTAGTGACTTGATTGCCATACAGTGCCTGAAGAGAAGTGCGAATGTACTCAGAAGAGACGGTCATTTGCTTTGTTTGAACTGAAGTTATTATAGTCCAGAACTCGGGTCGGAAGCACCATCTGAGGACAGTTTGCGAACTGTCTCATGGTAGTATTTTTCAGAAATAATCTTTGCAGTGTAACCAGGATAATACTGTTTGACTATAGAACCTATGCCCATAGCAGTAATGGCACTAGTGCAGACCACTAGTACCTCATTAGTTTCTTCTAGAACTATATGTTTTAAATTATTCATCGACTTTTATCCAAGAAAGTGTATCATTAAAATATGACATACGTCCTTCGGTATACTTTCCTTCCATAAAATCATAAACAACTTGATCCATACCAGATCCATTATTACCACAGTCATGAACTCCAACAATTCCACCATGAGCAACTTTTGGATACCAAGTTTCTAACTCTTCAGCAAGTTGATCCTCAGATAAATGGGCATCAAACCACAAAAAATCGATTGATTTATCTTCAAACTTTTTTACTGATTGTAAAGTATCACCATAGATGATACGAAGTTTTTGCTGCAGTTCAGGTGGAAGAAGACTAAAGTTTTTTCTAGCAGTAAGTTTCAAAAAATTAGCACCAGATTCACTTACTTCTATATAAGGTTTTACAGTATCTTTATATGGAAGATAACTATCTATCGTATAAAGTGTTTTTATACTAGGACAATTATCTAATAGAGATGATGTTGAACATCCCCAGTGAGTTCCCAACTCAACTACAGTTTCACAATGAAAAATATTTATCAGTGGAAATAGACTTTGACATGGTGCAACTTTTTTGTCTACAAAATTATCATCAGGAGTTACCCACCTGATGATATCATTGATTGTATCCTTATCTAATTTGATATCTTTAATATTACTCATGCGATCATAGAAACGAATTCGTTTAGAACTTTTTTGTTTGCCTTTTTAGTCTTCAAAGATTTGACAAAAGCAGATTTAATCTTTGCCTTTGATGCATGATCATCAACTTCAAAGTCTGCCTGGTTGGAAAGATCAGATCCAGAAAGTCCAATGTATGTATCATAACCAGAATTTTTGATCATGACACAACGATCTTTCTTCCACTTAGACTTTAGTTCTTCAGTTTCTTCCCACGTTTTAGAATGAAGACGGATGAAAGATCCAGAGTCACGACGTTCAAGAACACGAATACCAACAAAGTTAGTATTGGGGAAGTTATCTTTCAAGTTAGTAAGAAGAAGATTGGTAAAGGAAACATATGCAGAATCATGATAGTTTACCACTTTGTAAGTATTACCAATCTTACGATCACGAATATAGCAGTTGGCATGTAGACGTTTAGTTCCAAGATGTTGTTCACCATTGGGATATTCCACCTCAGAATGACGATTGCAAGGTGCTGCTTCACCATCAGTCAGAACAATGCACTGAACTTTTTCAAGAGAGTATTGCTTCTTGAAAGCAGGAATAATGTTGTGAAGAGAAATTAGTGCTTCATTCAAAGGAGTTCCAGAAAGACTCATACGAGCAGGAACACTATAATCAACATACTTAGTGAAACCAAATGCAATTCGATGCAAAGACTTCATCTGCTTTTCAAGAACTCGATTATTGACATTACTGGTAAGAATGTTCATCATAGAGAAATGATCATTGACTACAAGAGTTGCATCTTTCTTCTCATAATGAGGTTCTGGATATACTGGATTATTGTTTTCATCCCATGTCATATAGTTGTATTCATTGGTAAATGCGAATACATCAAATGGGATTGATACCTTACGGCAGAACCAAATGAGGTTGAATAGTTGCTTCATAGTGTCAAGCATAACACTACTCATAGAACCAGACCAATCAAGAACAAAGATTAGACCATGGTTCTTGCCATCAGGAAGAATAGTTACTTTCTTGAACAGGTCTTCATTGTACTTGTAAGTGTGTAGTTTAGTTGTATCAAGAACTCCAGTCCGAGATACAGAAGCACGAGCGTAAGCACTAGCAGACTTTCTACACTCGAATTCTTTGACGAGGTAGTTGACTTCTTTTTGTGCGGATTTTTTAAATTTGTCATATTCACTATCTGCCCATTCTAGATGACGAGCACTACTAGGATGATTTTGCTGCACTTTCCAATTGTCATCACAAATTTTGTGGATCTCTTCGTTAGAAGCAACTACAGTCTTCAGATTGAGATTTGGAAGAGACAGATAAGTTGCTTCACTGTAAGGATTGTCTGCACCATAATCATCGATCAGTTCACTGATGGCATCTTGAAGTTTCTCAGCAGTCTTCACATCAAGATCACTAGATCCACCACCAGAACTAGACTCAATCTCAGGCATAGAATCTTCACCAGATTCACCCTGTTCAGAAGTCTCAGTTGTTTCAGTCTCTAGTTCACCACCACTGGACTCAGATGTATTTTCAGTTTCAGCAGAACCAGTAGATCCTTGAGTAGGAGTAACTGAAACCTCTTCCTGCTTATCATCTTGCTTTTGCTTACAGTATTTGTATAGTTCTTCAGCAACAATCAGAACATCAGCAAAAGTCTCACAATCAGCAATTGCTTTGATCAGACGACTTTCTTCTGGATTGTGGAAAGGAATAGTTACATAGTTACCAATCTTGAAGTAAAGATTTGCACGGTCAGCAAGATTCATCGAAGGAATATCTTCGTTCTCTAGTGCAAAGAAATCTTCATCAGCAAGTTCATCGTAACCACGATAGAAAGTCTTAGAGAGACCTGCATATTTACGTTTCATCAGTTTCTCAATGCGAGCATCTTCTACAACATTGACAAACTGTTTGGGAGTATCCCAATCCCATTCATCGGGAGTAAAGAGAGCATGTCCGACTTCGTGGGCAACCAACATATCAAAAACACACTCAGATGCTTTCTTCCACATGGGAAGTGTCAGAACCCGAGTGTGTACGTTGAACATTGCAGTCTCAACATGACGGTGCTCGACAACCAGATCCTCAGTGGCAAGGAGTTTAGCAAGTTGACCTTTGACCTCAAAGTTGATGGACATGCTCTTCCGTTTCAGATGTACCTATTATAGTGGTAACACAGCCTTAGACTTCCAATCCTGGTCCAGTTTGTAATCTGGCACAGGGTCGTCTTTATGTCTAAGTCTGTGACAGTTAGAGCAGATTAAGACACATTTGTCAATTTCTGCCTGGACAACTGCCATAGAATAACCGTCACGAAGTAACATTCGGACTTCATCCTTTTTAAGTTTAGGATCTTTATGATGAAAATCCATACAAATTGGATCATAAACTTTGCCACAATCGGCACATGGTTTTCCCGTTTTGTATTCGGTCAACCATTCCATTCTGGCTAGTACTTTCTTTTTTCTTGTTCTTTTTGGCATTTTAGGATTCGTATTTTTTTGAATTTGGATAGAAGTATTGATAATACCAAGAATAATCTCTTAGTATTTTATGTTGAGATTTCCGTTTTATCAACGGAAACTCATATGTTTCTTTCTTAGAAACTACCTTGGGGCGTATCGTATGATCACCCCAAGGTGCATATATTGCGTCATGATGAGGTCTTTGCTTTACATCATTAAGATCATTCTTATAATCATCAGCACCAATAAAATTGTAAATATCAGATAATACTTTCTGAGGATCTTCCATCAGATCTTCATATCTAACAAACTTAAAGTTCTTCAAATATTTTCTTTCACAATCTAAGATTTCTTTTAATGCAAATAGTGGAGTATAAATCATATCCATCTGCATATAAGATTCTATTCTCCTATCCATCAAATCAACTTGATGATAATCTTCTCTACTCTCAAATGGATAAAGTTCTGGGGTAGAAGGTCCCATAATTCTATTTTCAGTTTCAAGTTTTTCCATGGAAGAAATAATTCCACGCAAATCTCGAACAATGAAAACTACTTTTGTTGTCGGAACAAGATTAAAAAGTAAATCAAAATCTACTGCCCAACTTCTATCTTTATCAACATAAACATTAGTATCACATAGATTTTCCAACCAAGAAGATATTCCTGCCCGCATGAAATCCTGATACAGGATCTTCATCTCTTTCATTGTACGTTGAGTCTCGGTATATACCTTCTCAGAATGCTGAGAGATATTTGTCAAAATAATTGACAAACAAGAATCCATCTCTACAGTCATATCTGGATGTTGCTGCAAAAGATTACCCAGGAGAGTTGATCCACTTCTAGGTAATCCTGCTAAAGTTACAAATTTCATGACTCAACTATTTGGGAGAAATTCTTTCTCTTCTCAAACTTGATTACACGATCAAACTTATCATGAAGAGATTCTTTATGAGAGATGACAAATACGTTTGCATCCTTAACAACAAAACGAATAATCTTTAGAAAATCATCTGTACCAAATCCATCGAGTGAAGAATCAAAGATCTCATCCATAATCAGAAGATTAGTGCTAGTAGAGTTTTTAATCTTAGCAACTTCTCTCCAAGTAAACAATAATGCTAGGTCAATACGTTGTTTCTCACCCTCAGAGAATGAAGAATAAGAAAAGTCTTCATGAATAGGTGATTCTACAGTTTCATTGAACTCTTCATCAAGTTTAAAGTTGATGTAGAACTCCATCATCTGAAGATACTTTGATACTTGCTGATTGATGAGTGGAAGATACTTTTCAATAATCTTCGACTTTACTCCACTATCCTTCAGAAGTTCGTGAAGAAAATCGTGGTTGGAAACTTTAATTCTCTTCTCTGTAAGATCATCAAAGACTTTCTCAAGTCTTTCTTTGTAGTCATTTAACTTTTGTTGTTCTTCATTCTTATTAGTTGCCTGATCATTGAGAGTTTTAATCTCATGATTCAGTCCAGTTATCTGTGCCTGTAGTGATGAGATCTTAGCACTATTGGTGCTAATTTTACTTTGGGACTCCATAATAGATTTCGTAATATTGTCATAAACTGACTCACGAAATTCCTCAGACTTGATAGTATCGATAAGTTGTTCAAAACCATCCTCCAGTTCTTTTAGTTTTGTATTTGAATTTTTCAATCGTTGTGTACGAAATGTCTCTTCGATTGTTTGCTCACAAGTAGGACATGTGAGATTATCTGAAAAGAAATTTTGCTCACGTTTGATGGAGTCCATCTTCTGAGAGATTTTTCCTTTCAGATTACCAAGTTTACGAATTTTAGTTTTAGCATCTTCAACACTCTCAAGTTCTTTTCGATATCTACGAATTTCTTTCTCCTCAATCTTATTATCCTGATTGAAGACATCAATATCAATATTCAACTCATTAATCTTATCTTCGTATTTTTGTAGAGTGTTCTTTCCTCGGGTATCAAGTTCTTTAATAAAGTTTTCTTGCATCAAAACTTTATCAGATACTGATTCCTTTTTAAGATTTAATACTTTAATATCTTCCCGATGCTTCCTAAGTTGATCCTTGATGATATTATTCATCGTGGAAAAGACTTTAATATCTAGAATATCTTCAATAACTTCCCGTCTACCTGATGCTGGCAGTTGCATAAACGGTGTAAAATTACTGCTTCCCAGAATTACGATCTGAGTAAAAGACTTATAGTTCATCTTGAGAATAGTTTGCTCAAGATATTTTTGCTGATCATTTGCAGATGCTGCTTGATCTAAAAGTTTTCCGTCACGATAAATCTCAAAGATATTTGGTTTAATTCCACGAACAATAGACCATTCTACTGATCCAATTCTAAAATCAATATTTACGACACAATCTTTCTCATTAGTAGAGTTAATCAGTTGTGGTTTATTAATTTTACGAAACGATTTTCCAAACAGAACGAATGTAAGTGCGTCAAGGATTGTAGACTTTCCTGCACCGTTTGTTCCTATAATTAAACTATTTTGACATTCATCAAGTTGGACTTCGGTAAATTGATTACCAGTTGAGAGAAAGTTTTTCCAACTAATTTTCTTAAAATAAATCATGCTCTTCGGGTGGAACCACTAACTCATCACTACCAATAATAGCATACATGTAACCATGTTGACTACATGTTTCAAACAATAAATCTTCTTCAACTTCGACAGATCTCATCTTCGGAGAACCACTCTCCTCAAGCATCATGACAAAACGTTCTACGTCATCTTCGTTCTCCCAGATATAAAGAACGTTTTCACCATTCTCGTCTGCTACAGAATATGCTCCTCTATCTTCTTCCCCGTCGATTACAATAATGTACATACTAGATCATTTCGCAAGCTTCCTGATACACCTCTTTGATGATTTTAGACAATTCTGATTTATCCAAATCAATCTCAGATTCTTGTATGTACTTATTTAACAAACTCAAAGTGTTCTCAGATTCAATTTCTTCAATTTGGTCCTTTGAATACCAACCATTGAAGTCTTGACTTTCTACGATTTTTAGATCTGCAACGTTTGCAACGTAAAACTTATCAATAAACTTTTCAAAATTTTTGTTGTTACTCTTCTTTCTGACAATGACCTTTACAATCATATCTTGATATTTTGAAAAGTCAAAGGTCTTATAATCAGTATCCTCATAGTAAACGTGATGAAAAATACTATAAGGATTATTGACAAACCTATGCTCTAGAGTTTCAGTATCAAAGATTGTAAATCCACGTACATCATTTACATCGTTCCAGTAGATTTCGTATGCGTTTCCTGTGTAGTAGATGTTTTGATCATTCGATCGAGTGTGATAGTGACCGCTGAAGACCTTGGTGAACTTTTTAAATAATTTGCTCTCATGACCATGCTCCATGATGCACTGTTTATTAGCAGCAAATCCTCGGAGTTCAAGGTGCCCCATCGCAATCTTGCTAGTTGTCTTTTTAAGAAGTTTGAAAGTAGTTTCCTCATTTTCTTTGTTAATCCACGGAATAAACATCAGTTTTAGACCGTCAATAGTAACCTCAGAAGGTTCGGAATACACTTCTACATTCTTATATTCACGAAGAAGAAGGTCAACTGCATTTACATTATTAGTATTCTTATAGAATGCAGTATGATTTCCTACAATGGTATGAATTTTACATCCCATACTTTCTAGAACATCGTAGTAATTATCTTTTGCCCACTTGAGTGAACTAAAGTTAATACCAGTTCTATTGTCAAAGGTATCCCCCATATCAACAATCGTAGTAATTCCCTCCTCTTTTAGAGTTGGGAAAAATACATCATTGTAAAACTTCAGAAAGAAATCATGAAAGAGTTTTGAATTCTTACGTGCTCCAAAGTGTTGATCAGTAATAAGGGCAATCTTCATACGTTATTTGAACCCATTCCTCTGAGTTTAGAATAGACAGCATCTTTGATACTATTATAGTCTGCATAATTGGAGTTGTCAACTGTATTATCATTGACAAACACCTGATCGTATCCTGTCTTTTCTAGAATTTTATTCTTAATATCCAACTGCTTCTTTTCTTTCTGAATACGTCTCAGAAATGCATAGTGAATAATTTGAGTAAAGTATGCGAAAGGATTTGTAGATTTCTCTGGATTGAAATTATGAATATACTGAATACAATTCTCAACTCCATCAGAAATCATATCATCTTTAAAGATGTAATTGACAAAGTTTGGTTTGTATGATAGATGAGTTGCAATCTTAAGGAAACACTCTCCAAGATAATTTGTAATGCGAGGTTTTGGTTCACCCTTCTCTGCTGCTTCAGCAATTGCCTTCTTGTATTCTACGATTGCATCTAGGAACTCTCTATTGTTTACATAATGTTCCGACTTGTTTTTTCTTGGCATTTCATTATTACCAGTGTTTCAGTATGTACTCATTCTATCATAGCTTGACAAATGTGTAAACCATGAGTAGAATACCTTTGTGGAGGTTGATAAGGACAGTATAGCTTTAATTTTTAAATAACTTTTCTAAGTATTTACGGGTATCATCTACGGAGGATAGATATCCCATTTTTCTACTTAGATTATGTTTTTGATGATCTTCCTTAGATTTTCTGCAGAATGATTGATACATTTTAATTGTATGATCATCATCACATTCTACAATTGTTAGAACATCTTCCATATTAATCAGAACCATATCTGATGATGATGTTCTTAACCAAGGATCTATTTTATAACATGCTTGACCTCTAATTACAATTTCATCAATTGTAACTGGATCTAATAACAAAAGGAATTTTTTATCACCTTCGTCAGAAGGTGATACCTTAGAAAATATCTCCTCAGTATTTTTTAGTTTGATTGTTGCATAAAATTCTTCTTCCATTAATCCTTTAAATCGATGTTTATAATGTCATAATTAAAATTCTCTTGATTATAAATTTTAATTCTTTCGATTAAGTGATTGAGAGTATAGTTTTTTAAACTTCTAATTGTGCAGTCATCTGCAATATCATAAAGAGTTGCTTTGGTTTTATCCTTACCCTTTCTTAGAACTCTACCGATGGATTGTAAATTGCGGATTCTTGATTTAGACGGACTAGCAAAAATAACATTATGAAGATTTCTAATGTTAATTCCCGTTGAGAAAGTTCCATATGATGCTACAATAATTGCATTACTTTCATTCTCAGTTATTCGTCGGACTTCTTCCCTTTCTTCGGAGTCAACTCCACCGTGGACAAAAAATACTTTTCGTCCTTCACTTACTGAACTATTTATCTTTTCAAAAAGGGGCTCACCATGTGCGGCAACCCGACTGTAAAGTATGAGAGTGTTACCCTCAAGTCCTTTTGCAAGATTGATTATAAATTTATTTCTTCTTTCATGTCCAATTAGATATTGGATCTCATCTTCATAAGTATCAAATTTTTTGGGAGTGTGCTTCAGAATAAGACATCTAATCTCAAGATCTGACACATGTCCCTTCTCCATCAATTCTTTTGTTCTGGTCACACGATAGCAAGGACCAAACAATCCTTCTAGAACCCACTTGTGAGTTTGAGTTCCATCTAGTGTTCCAGTAAAACCATACCGATACTTAGTATGATGGAGGTGTGTCATGATTGTAATGAGAGACTTACTCTTAAATAAGTGTGCCTCATCACCAATGACTACATCAAAATCTTCAAAATAACTACGTTCTAGTTTATAAATAGACTGCCATGTAGTAACGGTTACAGGGAGATCCGTTTGTTTTTCACATCCTGCGTATATTTTGTGACAGTATGAATCCGAATCCCATCCATAATCCCGAAAGTCAGAGACGAGTTGATCTACTAAGCTGGTCGTTGGAACAACTACAAGAATTTTTCTACCTTTATCCACATGATAACGCACGACTGCGTAAATCATCAGACTTTTTCCTGACGCAGTTGGACTTAACAGAATCTTTCTGTTATATCTTAATGCATCATGAACTGCTTCAATCTGATAATTTCTTGGGGTTAAAGCAGTTATCGAAGCAAGATAATCCTTAACTCCTTCTAGACTAATCTCTTTATTGACTTCAAAAGGTTTACCATAGTACTTGTTTGTTACAAATTCATACGTGTAATTGTAATTGCTGCAGAATTCGACAAGTCTATGTAAGAGACCTATGTAAAGTCTCTTTGTCCTCATATCAAACAAGTGTATCTCACCGTTCCAATTTCTTTTACGATATTGAGGCATAAACTTTGCCCCAGGAACTTCAAATCTAAAGTGATCTCTTAATTCGTATTCAATATGTGGTTCGGTTTTTATTTTTAGATATACTTCGTTTACTTTTTCAATAATTAGATTAGCCATATCCAGCTTGGAATTTCAAAAATTCGATTGAGTTTTTTATTTGGTATGTTCTGTTAGATATTTGCTTAAGAATACTATCAACATAGTTGATCATTACTTGGTAATACTCAATCTTCATACTGATAGAAGATAACTTCTGGTCAGCATCAAGATACTTATTCATAGCATCTTTATCTCTTACTTTTTTGGGGAAAGGATCCTTTACATATACATCTGGATCTGCCTTTCCTGAATAATATTCGTATCTTTCGTGTCTTACGTTTTTTCTTTGTTGCTCTGCTTTTGCTTTTAGCAATACTAGATTGTTGAAGATGTCGTAGTATTTTGAATGCAGAACTGGAATTTTTAGTGATTCTTCATGTAGGTTGTCAATATCAATTTGGGAATCTTTCTCCCACATTGATTTAATCATGCTAATGTCAAAGGTCATACTCGTTTGTTAAACCTGTTGTTGATAATGTATATGCTGTATTTAAAAGTTACTGTTGCTGAAAAATATTGAATGTCAGTATCTGTTGAATCAAATTCCATATCGGAAAGTGATGTAGGGAACATATCCTTGAATACAATATTATAATTTAAGTTTTCTGTATTGGTTAAAATTTGAAGAGTACCATCAGAGTAAAGATTTTGTTGATTACTTGTAAATGGTTGTCCTAGCATATTCTCTTCATTTTGAAGATCATATATTTCAGATAGAGTTTCTGGAAATCCAAGACCTCTAATCCAATTTTGAATTTCTAGATAATTTGCTAGATCTTCATCAACCAAGAATCTAATTGAAAGATCGTTAAATTCCATCATATCACCAGGAACAGGAATCATTTTTAGATATGATCCTTGTTCCGCAACTCCCAAACTTATACCAGGGACATTTGCAGAATTGGTAAAGTAAGAAAGTTTAGGTGCTCTTGTTAGTGAGAACTTAAATCCAGTTGGAGCAAGAAAGTTCCTGTTCGCAATCTGTTTTTTAAATGCTAATGATGTTACTGCCACAACAATAGAGATCCTTGGATACTCTATTTATCACTCTAGTCCCATGAGGTAATTTCCAAGTGCTTGTCTTAAGTCTTCTTCTGTTAATCCTGGTTCTTCTTTCAAATATTCTTCCAAAACATAAACGCAATGATTCTTGATTGCATCGTCACTAGACCAGGAAAGTCTGTCATTTACAATGTCTCTTGGTGTTTTTAGCATCCTACTAAAACGATTGTTCTTATTTAGACATAAAAAAAGAGGTCCCGAAGGACCTCTGAAGAAATGTGAACGATGGATCACATTAGGTTCTTAACAGTTACACGTCTGTAGTAACGGTTGGAGTTGGTGGTTAGTCCACCGAGACCCTGGTTGGTGCCTTCTGCGAATGGGTTAGCAACTAGACCATAACGGGTCTTGAAGCCAATCTTTGGCTGGAAGGTGTTCTCGCCAACTGCACGTACCATCTGGAGAGGTACATATGGGCAGTAGAAGAGACCTGCGTCATAAGGTGAAGAACCCTTATAACCTGCAACGTAATACTGGTTAGCAGCATTGTTTGCAGAATATGGGTCGATGTATACACGGAACTTACCGAGTAGAGTACCAGCAAAGGTGTTGCCAGTGTCATCGACGTTGAGGTTTGCGTTGAGTGCTGGGGTGTAGTCTAGAACACCAGCCATTGCTAGTGCAGAAGCAACGTCTGCAGAGCACATGATGATGTTGCCCTTTCCTCTACGAGTTCTCTGTGCAATCTGGTTTGCATCACGCTCGATTTGGAAGAGTAGACCCTTGAACTTCTCAACAGACCAACGACCGTTGGAGTCGATGTCTAGGTCGAACTCACCAGCAGTTGCGGTGTTGACGGTAGCACCTTGCTCAGCAACCTTGTAGATGGTACGAATGACTTCACGGTTGATCTCTGCAAGAATCTCAGTGGAGAGAATGTTTGCGAGTTCAGCCTCAGCATTCAGACCGTGGATTGCCTTGATGTCTTGTGCTAGTTCTAGGGAGTACTCAGCTTTGAGTGCTCTGGACTTTGCAGTCACAGTAACTTTCTCGATGCTGAATGCCATCTCGTTGAACTGATCGGTGACGCCGAGGTTCTCAGCATCATCAGTTCTCATGCCCTGACCAACGTTATATGCTAGTTCGTCAGCACTTGCGGTTGGGTTGAGGACGGAAGGATTGCTACCAGACTGTGAGGTAGTACCCATACCAGAAGCAACACCAGACATGCCAGAGGTGTTGTTGAATCCAGAATCCTGTCCAGAGAATGCAGTATCTGCTTCGTTGAACAGTGCTTCGGTTCCGCTCTGGTTGGTGTAGCGGGAACGCATTGCGAAGATGAGTCCAGTAGGACCACTCATTGGCTGAACACCTGCGAGGTCATATGCGACCAGGTTAGGCATAGAGCGTCTGATTAGGGAAATCAGAACTGGGTCGAAACCTGCGGTAGGACCAGCATCTGCAGATCCACCTTGGAATCCGTCAGAACCAACTGCGTTGGTTGGTGCCTCAGCAAGGAAGGAGCCAGAATTGTTGAAGGAATTCTGCTCTCTTAGGAATTTCTCTTGGTTTTCTAGCAGGACTGCGGTAACTGCTCTCTTATGGGAATCTTGAATATTGTCAAGACCCTGGTGATCGAGAACGGGTGCCCACTTCTCCTGCAATTGCTCGGAATTGAACATTGCGGTTTACCTATAAAGTGTTTGTTTTTGTTTGATTAATATTAAATTCAGTTTTTAGCAAATGAAGAGAGTGTCTTCAGGTATGCTGCCATAGATCCAGAAACTACTTCTGGAGCAGCATCAGAACCTTCGGATAGTGTCTCAGTTTTTGCTTTTGGAGCTGCCTTGGTAGAGAAATATGATTCTCTTAGCATTTCCAGTTTTTCACGATATTTTTCTTCACTTTCAAACTCAACACTTTCAGCAAGTGAAGCGAGCTTTTCCTTCTGTGTCTCGGCGAGACCACCAGAAACTTGATCAAGAATACCCTCAGCAACAGCCTCTGCGAGTCTGGAGTTTAGGGAAACATTCTTCTCAATTTGCTCGTTGAGTTTAGTCTCCATTTCATCAAGTTTTTCTACCATGCTATCAATTACATTGTATTTTTCTTCAGGGATAGTTACATAATGTGCTTCAAAAAGATCCTTCATTCCAGTGAGGAAGGATTCAGTCATTTCAGTCTTAAGTGCATGTTCGATTGCGAGTTCGTTCTCGGACATCCACTCATCTGCAACGTACTCTAGATAAGAGTCAACACGTGCAGTTAGACCTTCTTGGATTTGTACTACTTCTTCAAGTAGTTTTTCTTCGTATTGTGCTTCTAGACCTTCTTTGATTGCTGCAACCTTTGCACTGATTGCTGCTTCAAAGATGGTTTTTGCTTTCTCTTGGAATTCTTCGGAGAGTTCCTCACCTTGGAGAAGTGCATTTACATCTTCTTCCATGTCATACTCAACTGTCTCTTCTTCGACAACTTCTTCTTCAGTAGTTTCTTCTTCAGCAACTACCTCTTCAGTTGTCTCCTCATCTTCGGTGACAACTTCTTCTTCTGTGGTTTCTTCTTCAGCAACCACTTCATCAGTGATTTCCTCTTCTTCCTTCATGCCTTTTGGCATTGGATCTGCTTTACCAGCAGACTTAGTAACAACATCTCTAACTTGCTTGAGTGTTGCAGCTGGTTCTTTGAGTTTTGCTGAATCGTCGTCAGACTTATAGTTCTCTGGGGTAGGACCACCGAGATCTTCTACAGAAGCAAGTTGGGTTCCAGGATCTGCCATTGTTGGCATAGGATCTGCTTTGGCAGCTCCAGCATTAACAGCAGTGGTGGATTGCTTAGTGCCTGCTTCCATTTCCTGTAAATTGTTGTCACTAGACATTTGAGACTCTCCGTTTATCTTTTAGTTTAGATTAACTATATTTATTTATAAATTAAAATGTTTTATGTAGGCACCACTACTTATAGTGAATTTAGAAAATCATTGAATAATCCGAGCTTGTGCTCATCAAGTGCTCTTTGATCAACTAGGGTGTTAATTCTCTTTGCAGTTTTTGATGCAATTTGTTCACGAAGGATACCACCCTCCCAAACCCATTCTTTACCTTCCATAATTCCCTGAACAAATGCATCAGGTGCAGAAGGATCGGCAACAATATCTGCTGCAGTTGCTAACATAAAGTCTTCACCAACTTCAGAGTAACCTTCTTTGGTTGGACGAAGTGAACCAATACCTCTGGAAGAAACACCGAGACATACACCTTCTTTTAGAAGTGACTCAGCAATCTTACCCATTGGTGTTGATAGGATTTGTGCCTTACCAATGAAGTCATTTCCCTTTTGCTCAAGAGAAACGATTTTGTGAGAAACACGGTCAAGGTTAATGGTTGGACCATCTGGATGACCGAGTTCACCTAGAGCACGACCTTTTGAAATATGCTCATTAGTATATCTCTTAACCTCACGTTCCATTACGTTACGACGATATACTCTGCCGTTACGGTTTTGTTGTTCGGTTTGTAGAAAAGGTCCTTGAATATAAAGAGTTTTCTTACCGTTCTTTGTTTCGGTAATAACCTCTACCTTTTCTATCTCCTCTCTAATTAGTTTCATGGTGAAAACGTAACTTTATTTATTATTTATAAATTAAGGTCTACCAAGAATTTTATATGCTCCATCTGAACAAGTTTCATATCTAAAGACTGTATCAGTTGGACTAGAACCACAAACATAGAAGTATTGTCCATCATTACCCCAACAACATCCATTTGGGGAAGTACTGTCTGAAGCAATACTTAAAGACCCTACATGTGTAGTTGTTGTTATATCATATGGAGTTGAAAGTGTATATTCTTCAATCTCATCACCCTGAACATGAACAATCACCATTCGTGTTCCATCATCATTAATTGCAATTCCAGTATCTTGTCCAGTATTTGTAATTTGAGATGCGGGGAAGTTATTTTGAACTCTACTTCCTGCAGTTGATGTATCCCAAGGAGTTGATAATGTAAATCTATTCATATATCTTAAATATGATGACATAACATACATATAGACTCCATCAGAACTAAATGTCAATCCAGTAGGATTATCATCTTTATTTCCAAACCCAAATCCTTCATTATGGGTATGAGTTGCACCTGAAGTTATATCCCATGCAGTGCTCATACCATATTCAACTACTCTATCGTAGAAATCATCAAGTACATAAAATCTTGTTCCATCAGAACTGAAGAAAAGATCTTTTGCAATGAGAACTTCTGATATACTTTTAAATCCGTCATGAGATGCTGATGATGGATCCCATGCAGTTGAAAGTGAATATTGATCTACACCATCACCAGATTCACCAGTAATATACATTTTATTTCCACTATCTCCAACAAAAACACCTCTTGGAGAAGCTTCCTCACCACCAACACTAAAAGATTTTTTTGCACTTAGATCTAGATAACGACCTGCTGCAAGAGTAGAGCAATCAATTCCACCACCAGATACAACGGCTCTTGAAAATGATAAGAATGGACTACCAAGTCCTAATCCAAGAAAAGGATTCTTTCCAGACATTATCAGGCATCCTCATAAATTACTGTTGCTGTTCCTCCAGTAAGTGCTTTTGCCCAAACATATGCAGCACTACCGACGTGAGTTAAATCGGATACAGTTTTCTTTACTTCTCCCTCAAAATGCTTATATACCAATCCAGGTGATGTTGCTGTTGGAGCAGAATCGGAAGCAGTAAAGTTAACTACAATTGGGTTGTTACTCTGGCATTGAAAGGTAATGGTTGCGGTATTATCACCAATCTTGACATATGCACTTGTCGTAACTTCTGTGGATGCTAGTGCCATTATGATACTCTGATAGGACTTTATTTTCTATTTATTCTTCTTCTGGTTCAACTTCAACTTCATCAAAAACCCCATTCCCAATAGATGGTTTCAAAGCATCAATTTTTTCTGCACTTTTTGCAAAGAGCATATCCTTAATCTTGTCACTAATATTTGTTGGTGACTCGTCTTGAAGGATCATATCCATTAAATCGTCCATGATTTTAGTTTAAGTAACGTTTTTATTTATCAGATCTCAGCATCTTTGAGATCTTTTGCACCAATTTCAGGTGCTGCAGTTGCTTGAGCATCTGCTTCCATATCAGGTTCCATGACTGGTTGACCCAAATCACCACCACCTTCAGGTGTAAATGGCATTCCTGTTGCTGGATCAATAGTTGCTGGATCAGGAATAACTCCCGACTTAATTTCTTTCTCGATGAGTTTATCCTGTTCAACGATTTCTTCATCAGTTTGACGAAGGATCTTTCTTCTCAGATAATCTTGAGAGAAATACTTTCCGACATATGGTTCTGCAGTTGCAACCATATTAAGTCTTTCAGTCATTAACTCAGTTTCTTTGAGTTCTGAGAAGTGGTTATCATATAAGAAGTCATATTGAATATGCTCACTCATCAACTCCCAATCTTCAGGAGTAACAATGTTCTTAAGAATAAGTTGAGTTTTGAGCATATCATTGAACATGTTTGAGAATCTCTTTCTCAAACGTCCAACAAACTTTGTGAACTTGAGTTCGTCTCTTAGAATTTCTGAAGAACGACCAAGATTGAAACCACTATCACCATCCATTCTTGATGGTGGAACATTGAGTGATTGATATAGTTTCTTCTTGAAGTAATCAATATCAGTGATTTCACCAAGATTTTGACCACCAGGTAGAGTAGAAATCTCAGTTCCTCTACCACCTTCACGTCTTGGTAGCCAGAAATCTTCCAGCATTGACATGAATTTTTTATCATCACGAATCTCACCAGTACCCGCATCATATACGAGTTTGTTACGATATCTACTCATAACATCACGCAGATATTGTTCTGCTTTCTGCTTAGGTAGATTACCAACATCAATGTAGAAAATTCTAC
>Ga0213858_10000521_pt1 | contig 18396 bp, 12 predicted proteins | sample PICome_FD_160122 | JGI IMG/M metagenome (GOLD analysis project Ga0213858, IMG submission 160122) | Coastal seawater microbial communities near Pivers Island, North Carolina, United States - PICO245 | ecosystem: Environmental > Aquatic > Marine > Coastal | place: USA: North Carolina | collected... | reverse complement strand
CATCAGCAGGGTCAGTTCCCGATTGGTAGCTGCGGTGGGCAACTCGGACACTATTTTGCGGAGCAGGAGCCGTCCTTCAGCAGGGCGTTTCAGCACCAGCAGAGCCTCGACAAGTGTCGACAGGGCAGCCTGATCACCCTTGTATTCATCCAGAATTTCGTACTGTTTGGCCACAATATCCGTCAGGATTGCCTCCCCTTCGCCGGCATTTCCGGCACCCACCAGAAGTCTCGCCAGATTCAGCCGAAACTGCGGCTGCTTTTCTGCCAGCTCCCGCATTGCCTCGGCGGCTGACTTGGCGTTCGATGCGGCGACGTAGACCTGAGCGAGAATCAAGCGACACTGCGTCGCCCGGGTCACCGACTGTTGCTCATCATCGAGTGATGTCTGCTGCACCTGTTCAGTCCAGTAGTCGATCACCGGCTGGAGATATTCCGGTTTGAAATTGATCTTCAGCTCCCCCAGAACGCTGAGCATCCGAGGAATTGCGGGATTTCCGGGATCCAGCGGAATCGCTTCGCGAATGCGGCGGATGACAGTATCAACATTCGTCTGATTTGACGCGAATTGCCGCTGCGCCTCGATGAGCAGGAAATTCGCCAGTGCTTTCCGGAGTTGTTCTCGGTCTGTTTCGGAATTCTCGCTGCCACTGCCCTCCTTCGAAAGTCCGGATCGGAGAATCTCCTCAGCACTCGTAAAGTCACCGCTCAGCCGCCACGCCTCCGACAGCCGAACCCGTGTTGCCACAGACTCTCTGTTAGCCTCCAGTTGCTGCGTGAGCTGAGTCACAGCACGCTGAGCAACACGGATGGAATCCTCACCGGGTCGATTCAGCTTCAGCTTCAGCTCGGCCAATTGCAGGTTCACTTCCGGCATTTTCAACGCAGCTTTGCTGAGGTGTTCTTCCGCTAATTGATACTCCTGAACATCAATGTAGTAACTGCCGAGCAAGGCATTCGCCTGGCCGTCACCCGGATTGACGTCCAGGATCTTTTTGAGTTGCCGCTCGAAGCCCTCCCGACTCAGCCTGAATTCCGAGTCCGGCTTCAGGGTCTGAAGCACCAGCCACATGCGCGCATCCGGAAATCCGAGTTCACCTGCGTCAGCAAGTTCCTGAATTTGCTGATAACCTCTCTGCCTTTCACCGCGTTCGAACATGGACGTTCCGAGCCGCAGCAGATATTCGTAATTACCGGGTTCCAGGTCTGACAGAGCACGCAGACAAGTATCAGCAATTTCGGTTTCGCCGTCAGCCACAGCTCTGTTGTAAACGGATTCATACTGACGAATTACGTCGATCTTTTCGGAATACCTGATCCACATCACGCTCAATGCCGCCGAACCCGTCAGCAGCAGAAATGGCATCGCCAGAATCAGCACGAAATTTTTCCGCGAGAACAGCCAGCACTCCAACAGGCCGTAGAGAAACTGGAGAAACACGCCGGGACGACAACTCTTCAGAAATCCGGGCGACACGCGTTGTTCTGTTTGAGCTGCAGGCTTACCGAGGTCAGCAGACATATCAATGTTTCCCGTATGATTCACAACTGAAAATCGTGGCCGTCATCCCGCCAGAAGACTGAACCTCTCTGCCCAGCCCACACATCATCCGGAGACTTTCCCGGAGACAATCGCCACGATCTGCCTCACGACAGCAAGAGCACCAATTCCACCAAACACGAGTGTCAACCGGGACGACAGCATGATCGGTTTCAAAGACGCAGACTTCTGCTCAGACCCCGGCGCCGCAAAACGGTTCCAAAGTCGTATCAGAGGATTGCGATAGATACTCATAATCCCGGGCCGGCGGATGTCTGGAACCCTGTCGGTAAGCCAGTGAAAGAACAGGTCACCGCTCAGCAGGAATCCAGCTGCGATCAGCAAAACCACATAGCCCAAAGCATCATGGACCCAGCCTGTGGCGATGTCGAACTGCCAGATATCCCAGACCAGAATCACTGACAGGACACGAACCGTGTTCATGATGCCGGCAACTACGAATCCGGAAAACAGCAACATCAATCCGTGTAATACGGAACGCCGCTGAGTGGCTACAACAAATGCCGCGATAAACATGATTGTGAACAAGGAATTCACACCACTGCACGCCTCGGCAACAAGGAACGATCGCCCCGGAACCTTGATCGCATTGCCCTCGGTGAAATGAATCAATCCAATGCGATGCCCGATCCCACTGGCCAGATTAGTCGTCATCACCTGCAGCCACGAAATTAATTCGGTGTCCCGCCCCAACGGTAGTCGCACTGTCAACAGCGGCAGATAGCAGAGGAAGAACATCGACCGTGAAAAACCCTGTTCCGAAACTGCCAGACTGAGCCCGCACAGTCCCACCGCAAAGCCGCAGGTCACCAGCCAGGGGCTGTACAGCACGCACCCGGCCAGCAGCAAAGCAATATCCAGAGCCAGCAGGACATGCGAACGCCAGGTCCAGCAATCTCTGGCCGGGTCACGTCGCGTCCAGATCAACCAGCCAAAGCTTCCGAGGGCAAATGGGAAGAACTGGTAGTGTTCCAGCGACCAGGAGCTTCGGTAATGCATGATGCCGAACGGCAGGTGAGCGGCCGCCAGGACCAGAAACGGCAACAGTGTACGAACGGGATCCGGGCCGTGATTCGAACCTGTCGGCTCGGAAACGGAATCTTGTTGTGCCTCAGACACGGTTTTCCCCCTGCAAAAATTGTGTCGCCAGTGCCCGTAGGAGCCCGCAGGGCCCCGACCAGCGGCAATCACCAGCGTTGACGACTTGCAGACGTAATCCACCCCGGGGAGACGCCTTCAGAAATGCAGCCATGACTCCAGCCTGAGTCAAAACAGCCGAAAACAGGACCAGAACCGAAAGCATAGGGTTTTTGTTAGCAAACTCGCAAGTTCTGAACGCTCTACCGCACAAACTCCAGTGGTGGCGTTAATTTTTACGAATTGCCGACAAGCACAACAAAAGACTGTTCTCTCAGGGAAGCAAATTCTGAGAACCGGCGTCATCGTCAGAACCGAATTGATCGGCTTCTCATCGATCTGACGTCGTCTTCGGCGACAGATTTCTGCCTGACAGACGTGTATCGCGGGGCTCAACCGGACTGCTGCAGCCGCTCCCAGAACTGATCAAAGTATTCCACATAGCGACGTACCAGCGGCACATGATCAGTGATCACGAAGTTCTCTTCGTTGTTTTCTGCAGCGCCGCGAGTCCAGTTGTAGCTGCCCGTGAGCAGTTGCTGCGAATCAACAATGGCAAACTTGTGATGCATGTGCCATCGGGACTGATCCATTAACACGGGAATACCAGCGGCCTGCAGTTGGTCCACATCGGAACCGAGGTCGTCCGACTTTTCATTGTCAGTAATCAACCTCACGCTGACGCCTCGCCGATGGGCTTCCAGCAGCGAATTCGCCAAACGATTGTCAGTCACAGTGAAGACACACACGGACACGCTTCTGCGCGCGTCACAAATCAACCTGTCGATTCGACTGACGCACCGTTGCTCCGGACTGAACCAGACCTCTGCGGCAATTTCCTGTATTGCATCCGTGGGATAGACGGTCTTGAGAACATTCTCCAGCCAACTCAGCACAAGCTGCGGATCATTCCCCTCGCTTTGATCGCGCGCTTCCGCAAACGCCAGATTTCGCAACTGTGCCCGTTGCTGTCCACTGCATCCCTGAGCGTCCACCCAGTCCCGCAGTCGGCTGCGTTCCGCGCGGGACATTTTCATGTCTTCGAACGATTCACGCAGTTGTTGTTCAAACTCGGACGTATCCACTCAACAATCTCCCTGCACACTGCTGATATCATCACTCGCTGGACCGAAATAATCACCCGCTGGCTGAAACGTGGCATCTGCCACAACGAATCCGAACGGAACTTCCGGAGGTCATCCTGTGCCGGAACGACATCTCACGTTCGCAATCTTTCCGGCTCCGGAAATTTTTCCTCATGGCTGCTGGCACTGCAATGCCAGGATTGTACTGTCACGAGATCACTGCATCATCCCCGCGCAGAAAGTTCCATCGGTTGCGTTCGTGTTAGCTGCCGATCATGATTCATGGGGTTACGCAGGGTGCGTTCAGTGCAATTCGTCGGGAATGTCCCCCCGGGGAATGGCCTTCGTTTATTCAGAGAAGCTCAATGATTCGTCAATACCACGAATACAAACTTCGCCGCTGGCTGATTCTGCTGTCGGCATTCTTCGCCTTCGCCGTTCTACCGCCAACGCTGCCGGCAGATGAGCCCGCAGCAACAGAGCAACCTGTGCCGGCGGTTGTTGTGCCGGGATGGCAGCGATTTCATGCCGAAGACCTGACACCGGTGCAGTCGGGTCGGCTGCTGATCTCAGAACTGAATTGTCAGTCCTGCCACGGTGAGCTTCCGGGAATTCTGGCCACTTCACGACAGGCACCAATCCTGACGGCCGCCGCCAGTCGCATCAATCCGGAACACATCCGCAGTTACCTGAAATCACCTCAGAATACGAAGCCCGGTACGGCAATGCCGAAGATCGGTTCCATAGCCGGCAAGGATCAGGCGATCGACGCCCTGACGGCATTTTTGACCGCTGGAAGTCAATGGCGTGCTCAGGCTGTGGCTGCAGATTCGGCTCGACGGGGCGAGGCACTGTTCCACAGCATCGGCTGTGCTGCGTGCCACGGCGATCAACGTTCCGATCAGACGATCGACGCGATCCGCCGCGGACTCGCCGCTGCTGCACCTGACGAAGGCCTGGACGAAGAAGACGAAGAGAAGTCTTCCGAACCGGTCGCCGATCTGCCCGCTCGACCGGACTATGTCATGCCACTGGGACATCCGGAATCCAAGTACAATGTCGCTTCCCTGGCCGCTTTTCTGCAGCAGCCTCATCAGGTTCGCCCGTCCGGCCGCATGCCGTCTCTGAACCTGAATCCCAATGAGGCGCGAGACATCGCCAGCTACCTGCTGCGGGATGTCGATGTGAAAGCGAATATCGAATTTGAGTACTTCGAGGGTTCCTGGGACAAGCTTCCGGACTTCTCACAGCTGCAGGCAAAATCTTCCGGGACCACCACTGATTTTACAGTCAGTGCTGCCGCGCGGAACGAGGCCTTCGCTCTGCGATTTACCGGTTACCTGCAGATCGCAGTTGCCGGTGAGTACCAGTTTCATATTCGTTCGGATGATGGTTCCCGGATCGTGGTGAATGAGGAGCCGGTTGCTGTCAACGACGGGATCCATCCCGCGACGACAGCCAGCGGAAAAATCGCTCTTGCCGCCGGAAGTCATACGGTCGTGGTGGAGTATTTTGAACAGGGCGGTCAAGAAGTCCTCGAGGTGCAGTTTGAAGGTCCCGAAACACCGCGGCAGCCGCTTTCCGCCGCCATCACGCTCACTCGGGAGCCACCACCGGCAGATGATCAGGAATCAGCTCCAGCGGCAACACCGGAACTGGTGCAGCAGGGGCGGGAGCTGTTCGCTTCTGTTGGCTGTGCATCCTGCCACCAGTATGGCGACGGAGATCAGCGCATCCAGTCAACACTGCAGGCTCCGACGTTCGCCGCAGCAACTCCGGGCAAGGGCTGCCTCGGCGAAACGGTGCCCCGGCACCTGCCGGAATTCCGGCTTTCTGAACAGCAGCGCAGCGACATTACAGCGGCGATTGCTGCGGCCCGCGGAAATGCTGAACCCGGAAACGAACTAAATCAGTCGTTGCTGGCTTTAAATTGTTATGGCTGTCATGTGCGAGGCGGATGGGGTGGCAACAATGAAGCAGTGAATCACCTGTTCACCGGAACGATTCCGGAGATGGGTGACGAAGGCCGGCTTCCACCAGGCCTGGACGGCGCCGGAGACAAACTGAACGATAACTGGCTCAGGACAATCTTCCGTGAGGGCGCCAATGATCGGCCTTATGTGAATACCCGGATGCCTCGATTCGGCGACCAGTTGGCGGACTCGCTTGCTCCCCTGCTGGCCGCAGCGGATCGTTCAGAGACTGCCGGTTCGGAAGTGAGATTTGACCAGCCCAATCATCGAGTGATTGCCGATGCCAGAATGCTGATCGGTGACAAGGCACTGTCCTGCATCAAATGCCATCGCTTCGGTTCCTACGCTGCGACGGGTCTGCAGTCCATGGACATGACCACCATGACGCGCCGCCTGCGACGAGAATGGTTCCACCGGTATCTCATCGACCCGCAAAAATACCGTCCCGGAACCCGCATGCCAGCTGCCTGGCCCGGCGGCAAGGCGATTTTCCCGGACGTTCTGGGAGGCAAGGCTGAGACTCAGATTGAAGCGATCTGGGCGTATCTGCTGGATGGCACGCGTGCCAAAATGCCTTCCGGGCTGGAAAAACAGACCATCGAAATTGTTCCCACTGACCGTCCGTTGATTTATCGAAACTTCATCGAAGGGCTTTCTCCCCGGGGAATCGCCGTCGGCTTTCCGGAGAAAGCTCACTATGCGTGGGACGCTGAACAGATGACACTGCGTCTGATCTGGCACGGGGCCTTCATTGATGCCTCAAAGCACTGGGTGAACCGAGGGCCGGGGCGTCAGGTTCCGATGGGCGACCACGTGATGTCGCTGCCAGCCGGACCGCCGCTGGCTGCACTGGATTCTCTGGATGAAGCATGGCCGAGTGGCAACCCGCGGGAAACCGGTTTCCAGTTCCTTGGTTATCGACTGAACTCTGCGGGGGTACCGACTTTTCGATATCGCTGGCAGCAGGCGTTCATCAGCGAAACGATCACCCCGGTTCCCGCCGAACCGGATGCCGGTCTGACTCGCGAGTTTCAGATTCGCAGTGACACAGCTCTGAAATCAGTGTGGCTGCGAGTTGCGGCCGGAGAAATCAGCGAGACAGATACCGGCTTCCTGTGGAATGGAGTGCAGATTCAAGTGGAATCAGGGCTTGCATCCGTGCGGCGTTCCGGCACCACAGACGAACTGCTGATCCAGCTTCCGGATGGTGTTCAGGAGGCAAACGTGCGTTTGCACATGATGTGGTAATGGCTGATCAGCGTTGACGAGTGCCCTGCACCAGGGTTGATCAGGGCACACCGGCCATGTTGAGTTGGGCCATGTTGAGTTGGGCCATGTTGACGCGCACGCGAGGCACTCCAAGGCAACTCGGCGACTGCTGGATTGCCTGGCGCGCTGAACCTGGCAAGCTGGACCGTTCGTTGCGGAATGGCACATAACTTGTTGCTGATGTCTGATCGTACCTGCGGTTGGGGAATTCCGAGAGATGCTGTCGGTCCTGTTGGTCATAGTCTTCGCATTTGCAGTGGGCGGGATTCCATTTGGATACCTGACCGGTCGTCTCGTTCTGAAAGATGACATTCGCCGTTTCGGCAGCGGCAATACCGGGGCCACAAATGTGGCTCGCACGCTGGGCTGGAAGTGGGGACTGATTGTGCTGCTGCTTGATGCAGCAAAAGGTATTGCGGCCGTCTGGGTGGCCAGCCCTCCGGGGCCTCTGTTTCCCGTCGCCGATTCTGCACCTCTGCTGCGTGTGCTGGCTGGAGTCTTCGCCATCGTCGGGCATATGTATCCGATCTGGCTGAAGCTGCGGGGTGGTAAGGGAGTGGCTACGGCGTTGGGAGTGATTGTCATGCTCTCCCCCCCGGGAACGCTCACCGCCACCGTCGCATTCACAGTCAGCTTTGCCGTCAGCCGGGTTGTTTCACTGTCATCGATGATTTCGGCGACGGCATTTGCGGTCGGCCATTTTGCAACCGCGAAGAAGGCGCCGCTGGACGCCACACAACTTCCGTTAACAGTATTTGCCATCCTGATTCCGAGCATGATCATCTGGAAACATCGCACCAATATTCAGAGGTTGCTGAACGGAACCGAAAAAAAGTTCCGTTCTGCCGCCACGGGCTGTCAGGATTCTGCGTCGGAAGAAACGCCGGTCGACGACACGTGAAGTGGATGACCGACTGCACACGTCGTTCTCTTCTGCGCGTCAGGCACACGGGCTGAACGCCGTCGGATTCGTTCACTGCCGGGCACGACTCAAGGGCATCCGCAGTGACAGGAAAACTGCAAATGAAAACACGATCAGCCCGCATACGATGGGCGATTTTTTCGGCCGTGACCTGCATCTCGTTCGGTCAGAGTGATGTGCGTGCTGCAGATCTGCCGCAAGCCGGTTGTATTTGGCAGGCCAGCGACACGCTGTCTGTAGACAGCGACGCGTCAACCGATGCCGCTGACTGCCTGGCCGGACTGCGGTGGAAGCCGACAGATTTCATGATCACAGCAGAAACCGCCGGGGATTCTGAAGGCGAGTTGCGGATTCGTTTTCCTTCGCCGCACCCGTCGGGCGACGCAGCAAACGATTCCGTATGTCTGGAATGGTATCCGTCACGAGATTTGAACGGGCGACCGCAGCGCGCACCGGCCGTTGTCATTGTGCATGAGTCAGGACGGTCAATGGCGGTTGGGCGGGCCTTTGCACGCGGACTAAATGCGATGGGCATGCACACCTTCCTGCTGCACATGCCGGGCTATGGAGCGCGCAGAAGTCCTGCGACCGAGCGCCCTGATTTTCTGTTGACCGGAATGCGTCAGGCCATTGCCGATGTACGACGCAGTCGCGACGCAGTCGCCGCTCTTCCCTTGATTGACACGTCACAGATTGCATTGCAGGGAACCAGCCTGGGAGGATTCGTCACCGCAACTGTTGCGGGACTCGACCGGGGCTTTCAGAAAATCTTCGTCCTGTTGGCGGGTGGTCATATTGATCGAGTGGTGCTGGAGGGAGCCCGTGATGCCGCAAAGATCCGATTGAGACTGGAGCAGGCGGGAGTTTCGGAAACACAGATTCGTGATCTCGCCCGCCGTATTGAGCCGCTGCGACTGGCTCACAGAATTGATTCACAGAACACCTGGCTGTTCAGCGCTAAACACGACACCGTCGTCCCGCCGGCATGCTCAGCGGCCTTCGCCGTTGCAGCAGGATTGCCGGAATCCCACCACATTGTGTTGACCGCGAATCACTATTCAGGCGTTCTGTTTATGCCTGCCATCTTCGCCCAAATCCGGACGTTGATGGCTGCAAAGACGCCCTAAGTTTCCTAACCGACACTGGGGAGTGTGGTTGATCGCTCTCATTACTGCACCATCCCGGACATCCGGATCTGGCGAAACGAACGGCTGTTCCGGCTGCGCAGCGTCCGTAGAAATCGGTCAGGTTCATCCATATCCCGTCCGATACCTTCTGAGCAACAAAACGGAACGAGGTGGTCAGAATGACTGCCAGAGCACAGACAACCGCCCCAGCCGCTCAAGGACCTGACTGAATGACTCAGCCAGCAGATGTCTCCAACCTGCCTGAAAATCCGGCTGAGCTACAGACTCTGGAACACCTGCGACATTTCATTCACGTCACTCTGTGCCGTCGCGAGAACCTGCTTGAATACCAGTTCCCAATGACTGAACTGGAGATCCAGCAAAATGGCCGCCGCTGCGGAATTCAGTTCGTGTTGCACGGTCCACGTTCAGTACGCCTTTCAGCACTCTGGGCAGAAACCGTCAATGAGATTCTGCTTTACGACGCGACAGGACACCGATACAACCGGATTCACCTCTCGCAGCCGATCTGTACAGCCGCAACTGCGTGAAATCGCTGACCTGCAATAACACCAGCGGCATTGCGATCAGAATTGAACAGGATCAGCCATGCTGTCCGGATCATCATCGCTGGAATCTGCAGACGGCACTGGTCGTGATATCGCAGGGGACTACTCCGCCTTCTCCGGTGGTGCCCCCAGTTGAATCTGCACGCCACCTTCCTTGCCGACACCATTCAGCTTCAGACTTCCTCCGTTGAAACTGAATTTGCGGAAGACACGACTTTGGGCCTGCAGATACTGTCCGGCTGCCAGCCGGGGCAATCCCGCCCCGGCTGTAAGTTCCACAAGCAATTCACGATTGGCAGAACGGACGGTCAATTCCAGATCGGACTGCTGCGGCTGCAAAGATTTTTCTGCGAGGCTGTTTAGCTCCGTCTTATCGGGTTCTGCCTTCATGGAGACATCTTCGCCGTTCAAACTGATCATCATCCGGGGCTGTGATCGCTCCTGAATCAGTTCTTCGGCCGCGCGAATCAGTGCCGCGGGGAGACTGCTGAGCGGATCTTCGGTTTCACCCAGCCAGTGATTCAGTTTCATTCGCACCAGCAGCGGCGTTCCGCGACCGGTGATGTCAAGCGACTCTTCACTTTCGTGAACCAGACTTTCCAGCAGATCGACAGCTTCCCGATCCCCCACTGTCATCCACAGCCAGTTGCCTCGTCCCACCAGATTGAGTTGCAGTGGCAGTTTCTCTTTTGCAAACGGTATCTGCAGCGGCGAGACACGAATGCTGACCACGTCGTCCTCTTCACCGCTGCGGGAGACAATCAGTTGTCGTTCAGAATCCAGTACCTGCAGCAGCAGCTCGAGAGAGTCCACAAACTTCTCGGCGGATTCCAGTCGCACGCCACCGCAGGGAATCAGCCCATCGGCAACAGTTCCACGCAGGGAAACAGCGGCATCCACAAACCCGGTTTCGACAGTTCTCTGCAGCGAGTCAGCCAGTTCCGCCACCAGCACCTGCGCAGCGGGGAGATCGGTCGCATATTCCCCGACACGTGTGTTGAGTGAGGCAACAAAGGCCCCCAGAAACGGACGCAGCGAATCGGGTATAGCCAGAGTGCTGGCGACCACCAGAGGGGACTCTTCTTCCTGCAGCACCGTCAATTGGGTTCCACGATTACTGATCGCCTGCAGAAATGCGGCGAGCACACTATTTTCGCGAGCGGTCAATCGCAACTGACTGGCAATCGGCACCTCGCCGCCGTCAGAAAACGTGAGTTGAAAACGGACGCGATCCAAATCGAACATGACCCGCCGCAGCACTTCCAGACGGCCCTGAGCAATAACTCGACGGAGCGAATATTCACCTGGGGCTTCGTTGTCCCATTGCTGCAGAAACACGGAAGCCTGTCGCTCAAGTTCCGTCCAGAAAGACTGTTTGAATTCCCTTGGAATCCGGGTGAAGTCCAATTCTGCGGCAATGTCCTCTGAAACGACCTCCTCGTCGGGCTCCAACGTTTCAGCGGCCGGCAATTCGAGCGTATGTAAAGCAGCGGTCTGACTGCTGAACAGCATACCGTCCTGATAACGAAAGTAGGTGGAAATCGAAGGGGGCAGTTTGAACTCATTTCCGCCTTTCGCGGAGATTTCTCCTCCGGAACCTGCCGACATGACGATCGACATCCGGACCACCTGCTTTGGCTTCTCACCGTCCGGGTCTTTATCGCCATCCGGAAACTGCGGAACCGGCGTGAGCGATGATTTCAGACGACTGAAATCCAGATTGATCTCGTAACGTTCTTCGGCTCCGATCAGTTCGGCCGCGGCGCCCATTTGCCTCGCCTGCTGGCGAACGCGTGCTTCGAATTCCTCCAGGGATGGACAGCTTTCAAAAGCGATTGTGGTGTTCATGCTGACTTCCGGCTGCAGTTGCAAAAACAGCAGCGTGCCACGAACTTCCGGTTGTGCTGCGGCTGGCCCCGCTGAATTAAGAAGGCGGGGTCCTGAGCCACCAAAACCGGCAGAAACCCCAATCCGTCGCATACCGCCTGCTGCGGACAGCCCTGGAATACCAGAACCACCGAACATCATCAGCCCCGGTTGCTTCAGGCCGAGTTCTTCACGAACTCCGTTGAGGTAGCGGAAACCGTCCTGCAACTGGACTCGAGAATGCCAAATTGTGCCGAAGACCCGACCGCTGGCCGTGGGCACATCCTGACCGCGGACAGGCCATCCGGTGGATACGAACAGCAATGCGCTGACGACGGATAACGCAGCGGTAGTGAATTTCATAGGACGTCTTCCAATTCGAATTCAGAAGGTTCGGTGACTCACAGCGGACATCCGCATGCCTGTCAGTCAAGGCCGACGATAGCTGGTGTGGAGCGTTCTTCACAACATCACGAGTTCTCAGCAGACTTCAATTCCCGAACAATCAGCAGGACTGGTTAACAGATATTCAGTGCAGATTTCACGGCCAGACGAGTATCTCGAGCTCCTGCCGGCATTGAACAGCCGCAGAGGCTCTGCCGAAAAGGGCAATTTTTCCAGTGCATTTCCCCAAATCCGGATGAACAGCCCTCGAAATCGGACGAGGGCTTGTTTTCACTCGGTCTTTCTCTAACCTCTCCAACTCGTGCAGAGCGTTCATGTGGTTTCCAAAGCGTGAATTCCCTGACTCACGTGAAATTCAATGCGTCACACCTGACGTGTTCGGTGCAAAGTTCAGCCCTGCAGTTGCGGTGTGAACTGGAACGCTGATGGTCTTCACCGGCAGGAGCTCCACCGGCAGCCGTTCTACCGGCAGGCGTTCTACCACGGCGGGTTGGCTGCAGCAGTCTGAATCGGACCGTTTGATCGCGGAACTGCTGCGGGCGGTTTCTGCGGACAGCAGGCTGCAGTCGGATTCCGACTCTGCATTGCCGACTGTTTCGGGACACGTATTGTCCTCGTTCCGCTCGCGCGGGCAGCCGGCGTCACAAGTTTGTTTGCGGTGTCATACCGTTTCCGTTTCTTTTTTGACAGTTCAACAGGACTCCACGAATGGCAGTCAAAGTCTACTACGACGACGATGCAGATCTCAGCCACCTCAAGGGCAAGACCATCTCAATCATTGGCTATGGCAGTCAGGGCCATGCCCAGGCTCAGAATCTGCGGGACAGTGGTTGCGAAGTCCTCGTGGGCCAGCGTCCCGGCGGTGCTAACTATGATCTGGCCATCAGTCACGGCTTCCAGCCTGTCTCTGCTGCTGAGGCAGCCGAGAAGGGCGACCTGATCAACATCCTGCTGCCCGATGAAGTTCAGGGCGACGTTTACCGCAACGATATTCGTCCGCACCTGCAGTCGGGCAATCTCTTGATGTGCTCACACGGCTTCAACATTCACTTCGGTCAGGTGCAACCGCCGGAGGGTGTCGACTGCGCCCTTGTTGCTCCCAAGGGCCCCGGTCACCTTGTTCGCAGCGAATACGAAAAGGGTGGCGGCGTTCCCAGCCTGATCGCACTCAGCGACAACGCATCCGAAACGTCCCGCAATCTGGCACTGGCTTATGCAAAGGGGATCGGTGGCACCCGTGGCGGTGTGATCGAAACTTCCTTCGCGGAAGAAACTGAAACGGATCTGTTCGGCGAACAGGTGGTGCTGTGCGGTGGTGTCAGCGAACTGGTGAAAGCCGGCTTTGAAGTTCTGGTGGAAGCCGGATACCAGCCGGAGATGGCATACTTCGAGTGCATGCACGAACTGAAACTGATCGTTGACCTGTTTTATCAGGGCGGTCTGAACTACATGCGATACAGTGTTTCAAACACAGCGGAGTATGGCGACTACAGCACCGGTCCTCGCATTGTGACGGAAGAGACCAAGGCTGAAATGCGTCGAGTGCTGAACGAGATTCAAAACGGCACTTTTGCACGCAACTGGCTGTTGGAGAACAAAGCCGGCCAGCCCGGATTTCTGGCGACTCGTCGACGTGAGAGAACTCACGAAATTGAAAATGTTGGTCGCCAGCTGCGTCGCATGATGAGCTGGATTGACTCCAAGGAGGTGTGAGAACTTCGGTTCCTCACCGAAACACAGGAGCCCGGCATGTCCGTATTGGATCTGGCGGGCTTTTTTTCTGTCACCTTTCAGGTCTGACGACTGCCATGATCCGGACGTGCCTATGACTGCCCGCCTTCAGATCGCCCCGATTGCTCATCGAATCAGCGGTCGGATTCGTCCTCCCGGATCGAAGAGTATTACCAATCGCGCGTTGATTCTGGCCGCGTTGTCCAGTGGTCGATCCACTCTGCACGGCGTGCTTGACAGCCAGGACACGCGGGTGATGATTGAGAGTCTGCGGCGACTCGGGTTGTCCGTGGAACAGAACGTGGAAACGGAGGAGTGCCGCGTCGAGGGTGCCGCCGGAACGATTCCTGCCGACTCGGCCGAGTTGTGGCTGGAGAACAGCGGGACCAGCATTCGATTCCTGACGGCGTTCTGCACTCTGGGAAGCGGTCGCTATCGGCTCGACGGCATTGAACGCATGCGACAGCGGCCGATCGGAGATCTCATCCGCAGCCTGCAGCCATTGGGAGCGACAATCGACCTTGAGAAGTCCGCCACTGACTGCCCCCCCGTGCTGGTTCATGGCAGCGGACTGCAGGGCGGCGAGACGGTGATCAGCGGGAGTATCAGCAGCCAGTTCCTGAGTGCGCTGCTGATGACGGCTCCTGCCTGCCGGAATGGCGTCGTGATCCGAGTGGAGAACGAACTGGTTTCCCGTCCCTATATCGAAATGACGCTCCGCATGATGCGGGACTTTGGAGCCAGTGTGACCTGCCCACCGGATCTTTCGGAGTTTCACGTGACTGCGGGAATCCTTCCTGCCCGCGAATATCACATTGAACCGGATGCGTCGGCGGCCAGTTACTTTTTCGGGCTGGCGGCTGTGAACGGCGGAACCGTCACTGTGGCTGGGCTGTCACAAGATGCATTGCAGGGAGACATTCGATTTGTCGATGCTCTCGAACAAATGGGGTGTGAAGTCGAGTGGCACTCAGACGCCGTCACGGTCAGCGGTCGCCCGCTGCGTGGAATTGACATCGACATGAACGCAATCAGTGATACAGCCCAAACACTGGCTGTGGTGGCAGTCTTCGCCACAGGACCGACTCGCATCCGTGGTGTGACTCATATGCGGCACAAGGAAACAGACCGGATCCATGCAGTCGTTACGGAACTGCAGCGTGCCGGGATTCGAGCTGAGGAGCACGAAGACGGGCTCACAGTCTGGCCAGGAACACCGCAACCCTGCGAAATCCGTACCTATGATGATCATCGCATGGCGATGAGCTTTGCTCTGCTGGGAATACGGACACAGGGAATCGTCATTCTGGACCCCGGCTGTACAGGAAAAACTTACCCGAGGTTTTTTGAGGATCTGGATATGATCTGCCAGGAGTTGCCTCAATGAGAGGTGCACCGCGACGCCGGAATTCGCGAGATCGCGGCCGCCGCGATGCGCGTCCGGCAGCTCGGCCGGAAATTATTGTCCGGCGTCCTCTCCGCAATGGGCGCCTGCTGGCATGGCTGGTCTTGCAGCAGGCTGAGCACTGTGATCTTTTTCTGCAGGATCTGATGGCAGACTGCGATTCCGAGTGCGAGATGTCCAGTGCCGATCGTGCGCTGGCTGTCGACCTGTCTTATGGCGTCATGAAACGCCGCCGCACGCTGGACCATCTGATTGCATCGCGACTGCAACGTCCTCGTTCACAAACGGAACCAGAGTTGTGGCAAATTCTGAGACTGGGAACTTTGCAACTGCTGGTCGGCCGGGTTCCGGCTCATGCAGCGGTGCACACATCGGTCGAACTTTGTCGGGAACTCGGTCAGGATCGCTGGACCGGCTTCGTCAACGGGATCCTGCGCAATATTCATCGTCTGTTTTCTGAGGAAGAGGCCACCGGCCCCTCCAGCACAACCTTGCCCATTTCCGCCGGACGCTGGATCAGGCTGAACGAGCCCCTGCTGACGGATCCCCTGCAGAACAGGGCGGAGTGGTTTGGCCAGTGCTTCTCACTGCCGTCATTTCTGGCAGAACGGTGGGCCGCACGATTCTCCATCGATGACCTGGTCAGGCTTGGATTTGCTGCCAGCGACGCCCCGGTATCGTCACTGCGAGTCAATCTCCTCCGCACGACTCGTGAAGAGGTTCTGCAACTGCTGCAGGGGGCATCACTGAAAGCGGAGCCGGGCCACCTGCCCTGCTCCATTCGACTGCAGCGAACAATCCGCCCCGACCAGATCCCGGGATTCTCTGAAGGTCTGTGGAGTATTCAGGATGAGGCGGCCATGTCCGCTGCGATCCTGCTGAACCCGCAGCCAGGGGAACGGATTCTGGACCTGTGTGCGGCGCCCGGCGGCAAGACTGCGCATCTGGCGGAATTGTCCGGTGATCAGGCTGAGATTTTCGCCTGTGACATCAGCGAGCGACGGTTGGCGATGATTGGCAGCACCACCGGTCGATTGCAGCTGCGATCAGTTTCAACACAGTTGATCAGTGCCGATGGGACTGACATTCCGCCCGGTCCGTTCGACGCCATCCTGACCGATGTTCCGTGCTCTAATACGGGAGTGCTGGGACGGCGTCCTGAGGCCCGCTGGCGAGCGGACGAAGAATCACTCGAGGAACTGATCCGGATTCAGACTCGCCTGCTGCTACAGGCTGTTGAACGCGTCCGCCCGGGTGGACGAATTGTCTACAGTACCTGTAGTATGGAGCCGGAAGAAAACGAGGGCGTGGTACGCAGTGTCATGAGTGTGCTGAAAGACTGGTCTGTGTCATCTCCACAACAGCATCTTCCCGGCCAGCCCGCCGACGGTGCCTGCCAGATTCTGCTGACCCGAAACAGCTGACTTGATCACACGCCGCATGCGACAGGAAGCATCATGATTTCGGAAGGTCTGGTGACCAGCATCGATTCGCAGGGAGCGGTGCACTTTTCTCCGCTTGGGCCGGTGGTCGATCACGACTATCGCGAACTGCTGCTGCGTCCATTCCAGCCGTCCACCTCATTCAACAATCTGTCAACCCGCCGTTGTGGCGTGTTTCACATCGTCGACGACGTTGAGCTGATAACTCGCTGCGTCACACACACTCTGCAGGTCCCCCCTGCCGTGACTGCAGCCACATCCATCGAAGGATGGGTTCTGAAGGACTGCTGCCGCTGGCTGGAGTTTCGGGTTCTTTCTGTGGATTCCTCAGAGCCGCGCAGCCGGATGCAGGCCGAAGTGACTCATCGCGGCGAGCTGCGGGCATTCTGGGGATACAACCGGGCCCGCCACGCGATTCTGGAACTCTGTATTCTTGCCACTCGAACACAGTTTCTGCCGGCGGAGGACATTCGCGCAGCGTTCCGATATTTTGAGCCGGTCATCCAGCGAACCGCAGGCACTTCCGAATTCACCTGCCTCGAACTGCTCACAGAATATCTGGAATCCCGGCTGCAGGGAGGCCTGCATGAATAGTCTGCGAGTCAGCACGGGAGCACGCCTGCATTTTGGTTTGATTCTCACGGCTTCCGGACGCGCTCATCACTACGGTGGCGTCGGCCTGATGGTCCGTTCGCCCGGCTGGGATGTGGAGGTCAGCCGATCTGTCGACACAGATCGATTTGACGCCGAGCCGTCCACACGACAGCGTTTGTCTCGATTACTCCGAAATCTGCGCAGTTGCGATCCAGTCATTCCACCGCTGCAAATTCGCATTCGACGCGTACTGCCAGCACATACGGGGCTCGGCAGTGGCACGCAGTTGTCCATTGCGATCACCTGCGCCGCTGTCGCACTGACACATCCCGGCAGCACCCCGGCGGCCGAGCAGATCGTCGGCATGTCCGGTCGGTCCGAACGATCAGCAATTGGCTCGGCGGGATTCTTCGAAGGTGGTTTCCTGGTCGATCGCGGGACAGCCAGCAATTCGCCACGCGTGGAATCGTTGCAGGTCCCAATCGCATGGAGATTTCTGCTGCTGCGCCCTGTGGCTCATCAGGGCATGTCGGGCGTTGAAGAAACGCAGTGGTTTGACAAGCGGCCGGAGATGCCTGTGGGCACTGCAGAAATACTGGCGACGCTGGCGACTCAGCGTTTGCCGGAGACCCTGCAGCGAGAGGACTTTGTCGGCTGGGCTTCTGCAATCGAGGAATATGGGGATCTCGCCGGAGGCTTCTACGCAGCAGTCCAGGAACACATTATTTCGCACCCGGCCATGCGTACGGTGGCCAGACAGCTGCGTGATGCCGGAGTCCGTGGAATTGCTCAATCGTCATGGGGTCCGGGAATCTGCATCCCCGCCTCTGACGACGACCATGCGGCATGGATTGCGGCGAGGATTCCAGCAGTTGTCGACGGTCATTCACTGGAATTTCAGCTCACGTCGGCCCTGAACGCTGGCGCAACAATCAGTTATCCGGCCGACGATATTACTCCCGGCGGGACTCTTTGCTGACGACAGCAGCAGTTGCAAGTACCGGAGTGCAGACCCGCTCCGCACTCGCTATAACGGCGACGTCACTTCTGTCTTTCTGTCGGAACCCACGAATGTCCGCACGCACCACCCCCCCCCGGTTCAGCAGGAACGCTGGCAGCGAGAACTTGCAGCGGCAGTCCGCTGCAGTAAGGTGCTGCTGGAGCGGCTGCAGCTGGAGCCCGCGTTGCTGGCCTCAGAAGAGCCGATCGCAAAGCCTGCATTTCCGGTCATGGTTCCGGAGAGTTATCTGCAGCGAATGCAACCCGGGGATCCTCGGGATCCGTTGCTGTTGCAGGTGCTGCCACGGGCAG
>Ga0213858_10000520_pt1 | contig 18407 bp, 14 predicted proteins | sample PICome_FD_160122 | JGI IMG/M metagenome (GOLD analysis project Ga0213858, IMG submission 160122) | Coastal seawater microbial communities near Pivers Island, North Carolina, United States - PICO245 | ecosystem: Environmental > Aquatic > Marine > Coastal | place: USA: North Carolina | collected... | reverse complement strand
TGAGTGTCGGTCGCGTCTGTCATTTGGCGATGTTGAATAATATCGTTTAATTTGAGGCCTCAGAAATTCTGAATATGGTCCGCATCCTCTACGTAATTTTTGCTTTCACCTGTTGTTTCTTGCCTTTAAACAGCCAAGAACTTCCCCCTATTGTCAATTATTCCGCGGACACTTACAGGGCGAACAATCAAAACTGGATGCTGAGTCAAGGTCCGAACAATGAGATTTATGTAGCCAATAATGACGGCCTTCTTCGTTTTAACGGCCATCGCTGGTCTCTGTTTCCAACACCCAACCAAAGTGTTATGAGATCCGTAAGCGTAATTGACTCCAAAATTTATACGGGCTTTTATATGGACTTTGGGTATTGGATCCAAAACGATAAAGGAGACTTGGCCTACAGCTCGGTCATGGAGGAGCGTCAGATAAAGCCAATAGAGGACGAACAGTTTTGGCAAATATTCACTTTCGATAAATGGCTCGTTGCTCAGTCGCTTCAGCGTTTAATCATGATTGATTTAGACAGTGAAAACACCGTGATCATCGAAGCAGAAGAGCTATTATCCAAGGCGTTTGTCATCAATGATCAACTTTATTTTCACGACTTAAATAAGGGTTTATACACGGTTCAAAATGGTCAAAAATTATTGGTCAACAATGGACCAATAGCCTTAAACGGTAGACTTATAGGAGCGGGCTCTATTGATGGAAAAGCCGTTTTTGTGCATGAGGCCAAGGGGCTTCATGTTTTGGTCAAAGGCGCCTTCAAGCCCTGGTCAGAGTCATTAAACAAGAATTTAAGTCCGTTTGAACTTTACAGCGCCACCTTTACGGATAATGGGCGCTTAATTTTGGGCACCATATCCCATGGTCTGCTGGCTTTAGACAAATCGAACACTTTAATTGACTATCGTTTTGACCGGAGCAACGGAATCGACAACAATACGGTTCTCAGTTTGTTCGAAGACCGAGAGGCCAATATATGGGCTGGACTAGACAACGGGATTGCATGCATTAATGCCTCATCACACATACAACCCTTTGTAGAACAGAATGGCCAATTGGGGACTACCTACGCCGCAGCCACATTTGATAACAACCTTTACCTGGGAACAAATCAAGGCTTATTCTATAAACCTGTAGACAAAGCAGTACCGTTTAAAAAAGTTTCTGGTACGGCAGGCCAAGTTTGGAGTTTAACGGTCCTTGATAACACCCTTTTTTGTGGGCATAATTCAGGCACCTTTGTGATTAAGGGTGCGCAGGCTGAAAAAATTTCAAGCGTTCAAGGTGCTTGGGATTTCAAACCGCTGGATGATGCCAGTAGGTACATCCTGCAAGGAAATTACGACGGGCTTTATTTGCTGAAAAAATCAGCCCGCGGACGATGGACACTCGACAAGAAAATAGAAGGATTCAACTATTCTGCCAAGCATTTTGAAATTAGGTCCAAGCACGAGGTAATCGTAAGTCATGAATACAAAGGCGTCTTTTCACTCAAGCTGAACGACTCTTTCGATCAAGTTTTGTCTTTCGAACTAATCGATGGGTTGAGCAAAGGACTTCACTCAGATTTAGAATCCTATCAAGGAGCGATTTACTACGCTTCAGAAAATGGTGTGTTTCGACAAGACGAAGCGGCTTCTGAATTCTACAAGGTCCCTGAATTAAGTCAGCTCTATGAGGATTATAACTACACCACAGGGCGAATGGTTGCCGATGATCTTGGTCGCTTATGGTTTTTTACCGCTCAAAATCTAGTCGCGGTCTCAACTGACCCCATAGATGGTTCATATCAATTTGATTTTTTGAGTCTACCTGGCGATTTACGTCAAGATTTGCCAGGACATGAGAATCTCGCCTTTACGGACAATGGTGAAATCATATACGGCAATGCTCAAGGATATCTTCGAATCACATCCGACAACAAGAAGTCGCTCTTTAAACAATCAAGCTTCGATCAAATCAAAGCCTTTGACACCGAGGGACAAGGGCTTCGACTAAACCCATCTAGCGAAGGATCCTTGGAGAGCGAATTTAACTCTTTACAATTCAAATTTCATTTACCCCACTTCGGGAAATATGATTATGTACAATTTGCCTATCGATTAATGCCTTACTCCAATCAATGGAGCGCATGGTCGGGCCAAAGTGAATACAGTATCGCCAACTTAGATCCAGCCGAATATACTTTTGAGGTTAAAACAGCCGTCAACGGGAACGTGCTTGACCAGGTCCTGCGCTATGAATTCGACCTAAATCCACCTTGGTATCTTTCCACGGTGGCCTTGATGCTGTACGTTATTATCGCTGCCGCACTCATAATCGGACTTAATTTCGCTTATCAAGTCTACTACAGACGTCAGAGGGACCGAATGCTTAAGGCCAAAACAGCGGATCTAGAACTGAGAGACTTGGCCGCACAAAAAGAAATCATCTCACTGAAAAATCAGCAACTCCAGCAAGATATAGAGGCCCGAAATAGGGAGCTCGCCATTTCAACCATGAGCATGATCAAGAAGAATACCACACTCAATAAACTAAAATCAGAACTGATTAAATCCACCTCAAAGTCTGAGGAAATTAAGCCCGCTCTATCGATCATCGACCAGGCCCTTAAAAACGAAGAAGACTGGGAATTCTTTGAACAGGCTTTTAACCATGCCGATAAGAAATTCTTTAAACGCATTAAAAAAAAGCATCCTGCCCTGACCCCTAATGACTTACGGCTTTGTGTTTATTTAAGGCTCAACTTGTCGTCTAAAGAAATCGCACCACTACTCAACATCTCTGCGCGAAGTGTTGAAATAAAGCGCTACAGGCTTCGCAAAAAACTTGATTTAGAGCGAGATATCAATTTGAGTGAATACGTCATCAATCTTTAGGCGCCTTTACAATGTTCGTTTAACACACAACATTACCTCAACATTTTTTGTATTTTAGTGCTCTCCAAAAATTTAACCCCCTACCTGAAGGAGGGTGGTTTTTGGATTAATGCTATGAAAATCAAATAATTAGCTCTGAAGAGTATCCGGTCGAGACCACGACACCCTGTCTGTATCATTTTTGTATAGTTTAGTTAAGGGGTTTAGCTGGTCAAACTTTACTATTTTGGGCTGAAACTAACGATCCATGAAGCAATTATCTTTATTTGCTCTTGCTGTGCTTTTTAGCCTCACAGCAATCTCTCAAGAAATCACGATTTCTGGACAAGTGACGGACAACAATTCTGAGCCGCTCATCGGGGCCTCTATTGTTGAGTCAGGAACAAACAACGGCGTTACCACAGACTTCGACGGTAATTTTTCCATGACCGTCTCGGGTGCTGAATCTGAAATCATTGTGTCCTACCTAGGATTTGTAAGCCGCACGATTGGCGTCGGTGAACAGCGCCAATTTTCTGTGGCTCTGTCGGAAGATGCTGCTTCATTAGAAGAAGTGATCGTAATTGGTTATGGGACCCAGCGCAAAAAAGAAATCACTGGAGCGGTCTCCATTATTTCCAGTGAGACGATTGAGGAGCTCAAGCCAGTACGTATTGAACAGGCGCTTCAAGGACAAGTCGCCGGGGTTCAAATTACAACTCAATCGGGGTCGCCAGGAAGCCGGTCTGATATTCGAATTCGCGGTATTTCCACAAACGGAGACAACCAGCCGTTAATTCTTGTCGACGGCAATGTGATTGAAGACCTAAGTGTTGTGAACCCGTCTGACATCGAAAGCATTAACGTTCTTAAAGATGCGACCGCCGGAATTTACGGTGTTCGTGCGGCCAATGGTGTAATTTTGATCACCACGAAAACGGGACGAAAAGCGACGCCACTGAGCATTGAATACGATGGATATGTCGGATTTCAAGAAACAACCCGAAAACTGCCTGCGCTGAACGCAACGGAATATGGCCTACTTATAAATGAAGCCTTCGTGGCCAACGGCTCACCCATCGTTTATCCCAGTGTGTCCGCACTCGGGGTTGGGACAGACTGGCAAGACCAGGTCTTTTCTAAAGCGCCTGTATTGAACCAAAGCATCTCGATGAATGGAGGGTCCAAAAAGTCGACCTACTCTGGGGGCGCTTCAGTGCTCAGTCAGGATGGTATTGTCGGTGGAGATAAAGCAAACTTTACCCGTTATAACGGCCGCGTCAATTTTAGCACTGAACAATTTGATAAGCTCACGCTTCGCGGATCATTGCTTTACACCGGAATTCAAAGAAAAACTCTTCAGGAAAACGGCATAGGATCTGTCCTTTATAACGCCTTGAACATGAACCCTGTATTGCCGGTTGCTGGCAATAATTTTGGTTATTCACGTGCTGAAAATTTACCAATAGAAGTCATTAACCCTTTGGCCCAAATTGCGAGTACATTTAACAACAACGAGGTCCAAAAACTAAGTGGTGTTGCTGGGTTAGAATACAAAGTCGTCCCCAACCTGACCTTCAAAACAAATTACCAATGGAATTATGCAGAGGTCAATACACGATTTTACTCGCCTATCGCTGACTTTGGGGTAGAGGGCGTCGCCGACAAGGTATTTGATCGCTTGGATGTGTCTACTCTTGTGGAACAAGAGCAGTTTTTCAGAGATTATACCTTCGATGCCTTTTTGACCTATGAAAACACTTTTGACGACGCGCATAATTTAACAGCGCTTCTGGGGACTTCAGTGTTCAGAACCACAGGTGATTTTTATGGGTTTACCGGTCAAGGACTTCCGGATAAGCCATTTGATCAGTTGAGTATTGATGATGCTGAGACTGTTTTTGACAACTACATCAACGTGAGTAATCGTATATTCGACGCTCGCCTCTTGTCTTATTTCACTCGCCTGCAGTACGATTACAAAGGAAAGTATTTATTCTCGGCCTTATTGCGTCGAGATGGCTCAACTAACTTTGGACCAAACAACAAGTTTGGTTTCTTCCCTTCATTTTCCGTAGGCTGGGTCGCATCAGATGAGCGCTTCTTGCAAAACTCTAAGGTGTTTGACTTCCTTAAGCTCAGAGGTTCTTATGGAATTATCGGAAACGACCGTATCGGGGCATTCAGATTTGAATCTTTGCTCAACGGTGAGGGTGTTTACGTATTTGATAATACGCTTTACTTTGGAACAGCCATCGGCGCAATTTCCAACCCAGACATCAAATGGGAGGAGCAAGTCACCCTGGATGTTGGGGTAGATTCAAGATTTCTTGGCGGAAAATTAACCTTCGAGGCGGATTACTTTAATCGAGAAACGCGAGACTTATTGCTTGTAGTTCAAACCTCAGGCACCACGGGGTCAACAGCGCCAGGGTCTGGAAATCCTGTAGCCAATGCAGGCTCTGTACGCAACAGCGGCTTTGAGCTTTCATTGGGTTATAAACAAAGCCTGGGTAAAGACATGTCTTTTGGCATCAACTATAATTTGACCACCTTAAACAACGAAGTGCTCAGCGTGAATAACGGCGTAGGCTATGAAGTAGGCGGAGCCTTTGGTATCGGGCAAGATCCTCCAGCACGTATGGAGGAAGGTTACCCTATCGGTTATTATTATGGTTATCAGACCCAAGGGATTTTCCAAACCCAAGAAGAGGCGGACAATGCACCAAGCCAGATTGCCTTAGGGGCATTGGCTCGAGCCGGAGACATTCGTTTTGCCGACTTGAACGGCGATGGCGTGATTAACACCCAGGATAAGACTTATATCGGTGATCCCATCCCGGACGCCACCATGGGACTCAACCTTTCTTTTGAATACAAGAACTTTGACTTTCAGTCTTACTTCTTTGCGTCTCTAGGAAATGAAATCGTTCGTAATTATGAGCGAAACGACCGGTTTACTAACCGTACCACCTACTATTTGAACCGTTGGACTGGGGCAGGCTCGAGCAACGAATACCCGCGTGTGACCACTGCGGCCACATCCAATTTGGTGTTTTCAGATTTTTATGTGGAAGACGGTTCGTTCTTGCGCGCACAGAACATGCAGCTTGGATACACCTTTGGCGAAGATTTGCTCGAGAAATTCAAACTTTCAAAATTCCGGGTTTATGTGTCTCTAAGCAACGCCTTTACCTTAACAAAATATCGTGGATATGACCCGACCTCATCAAATGGCGCGCCAATTGGCAGCGGATTTGACCCTGGTTTTTATCCCACACCGAGAACGTATTTACTCGGGGCTAACATTAAACTTTAATCCGCTAAGAACTATGAAGACTACACGACCTTTCACCCGTTCACGCGTTTTAGCATTCACTTTGCTTTTTGGGGCTTTGGCCTTGAGCTGCAGCGATGACTTTGTCTATGTGAATTCTGAAAACCAAAACAGCGAAACTTATTTCAACGCAGAAGAGGATTATCAAAATGCCCTGATCGGCGCTTACGATATGCTACAATCCTCATACATCAATGTCATGCTTGGTGAAATCGCCTCAGCAAATACTCTGGCCGGTGGCGAAAGCGCAACCGACGTCATTGGGATCCAGCAGATTGACGACATGATCCACACGCCGACCAATGAACAGCTAAGGAGCATTTGGAGCTGGATGTACGCTGGAGTTAATCGAGCTAACTATATTTTGGAATTCCAAGATAAAATAGATTTTGACGGTAAGGCCAATGTCATTGGGCAAGCGCGATTTTTACGTGCTTACTATTACTTTGAACTGGTAAAATGGTTTGGAGATGTGCCTTTGGTGGTGGATAAACGCATCACTTTTGGTGTACAGTTTGAAATTGACCGCACACCAAAAGCTCAGGTTTTTGAGCAGATTGAATTGGACCTAATCTTTGCTGCAGACAATTTACCTGCAACCCAAGAAGAGCAAGGTCGCATCACAAAAGGAGCGGCTCAAGCCTTACTGGGCAAAGCTTATTTATATCAAGAAAAGTGGAGTGATGCCGCCCAGACATTGGATTTAGTCATCGACTCGGGGCCTTACGATCTCATGGAAGACTATGGCTTAATTTTTGAAAATGAAAACGAAAACAACATCGAGTCTGTGTTTGAAGTACAGTATACCGATTTAGAAGGCGCTGGGTTTGGTTGTCTCCAATGTAGCGAGGGTAATGTTGCTGTGGGGTTCAATGGGCCGCGACAATATACAGGGCCCAATTTCGAGTCTGGGTTTAGCTTTAATGTGCCCACTCAAGCAACCTATGATTTATACAACGAAAATGATGTTCGCAGAGACTTCGCCATTTTAAACATCGTGCAATGGGCCCAGGACAATCAAGATTACAATGGGGGCTCTGGAGTAACCTACACTGAAGGTTATGAGCACACTGGATTTTTCAATCGCAAATACATCCCACGACAAGGCGATGCAAATATTGGGGATCAAAATTTGACCAACCCAAACAATTATCGATCCATTCGATTTGCTGATGTATTGCTTATGGCTGCAGAAGCCCATAACGCGTCGGGCAGTGACGCAAGAGCACAAACCTACGTCAATCGAGTGCGCCAGCGTGCTGGCCTAGGTGAAATCACGGCTACGGGAACAGACTTGGCCGACGCCATTTATCTTGAGCGCCGATTGGAGCTTGTAGGAGAGGGGCATCAGTTTTTTGACGCGGTAAGAAAAGGTCGCGCAGCTCAAGAAATTCCGGGATTTACCCCGAACAAACACGAATTGTTCCCAATACCCGAAATCGAAATACAATTAACCGGCAACCGCTGGCAACAGAACCCTGGATACTAATACAATGCACATGAAACGTATACTTAATATCAGTTTTTCCTTTATGGCCTTGTGGCTGGTCATGGGGTGCAGTTCCGACGACGCCAACTTTGATTACTTGGACACCGTTCAAGTACCGTCTAATTTAAGTTTGCTGGTCACGTCCACAACAGACAATTCGGGCAATGTGATTTTTACGCCCAGCGCACTGAGTGCCTCCAAATTTATTTTGGATTATGGTGACGGCAGCGACCCAGAAGAGGTGGTTCCGGGCACTAATGCAGTGCATGCCTACACTGAAGGAACCTTTACGGCAGTATTGGTTGCCGAAAACCTCAACGGAGTACAGTCAGCGTCCCTAGAACAAGCTGTGTCGGTGACTTTTGTCGCTCCTGAGGACCTAGAAATTATCGTGCTCCCGGTAGCAGGCGATAGTTTTTCAATTGAAGTTTCTGCTACGGCATCCTTAGCCGCTGGCTTCGAGGTTTATTTCGGAGATCAGGTCGATGAAGTGGCTACCCCCCTAATGCTTGGTTCATCTGTCATACATACCTACGCTGAAACGGGGACTTATCAGCTTCGTGTTGTGGCTCTCAGTGGTGGAAGCCAAACCATTGAAGGCACAGAAGAGGTCGTAATCGACAACCCGATTTTACTGCCGCTAGATTTTGAAGATCCAAGCTTAGACTATGTCTTTTTCGATTTTGCTGGCGCCATCAATACCAAAATTGCCAATCCTGACCCGTCAGGGGTCAACCCGAGCGCTACAGTTGTTGAATTCTTTAAAGAGTCCGGCGCACTGGTTTACGCTGGAACTGCAATTCCACTAGGTGAGAACATTGATTTTTCACAAAACTCAGTCCTAAAAATGGATGTTTGGTCTCCGATTGTCGGCAGTACGGTAAAAATGAAGCTCGAAAATGCGGCCAATCCCAACATCGCCATGGAATTTGATGCCCTAACTAGTGTTTCTGGAGCTTGGGAAACCTTAGAATTTGATTTTTCAAGCTTTGATCTTACCCAGGAGTATGCCAAAATTGTCGTCTTTTTTGACTTTGGCAATACCGGTAACGACGACACCTTTTATTATGATAATATTGATTTTGCAAACTAAGAAGTGATGATGAAGTACAAAAATTTTGTTTTAGCCATTGTGGCATTATGTGTCACTCTTATTTCTTGTCAAGATGACGACACCCCGTTTGGTGCTGTTTTGGCGCCGACTAATTTAGTCGCTACCGCTGAGGTGGCCGGGGATCTTTCAGGTAATGTTTCAGTAACCCCAAGTGCGGACTTTGCCCTGACCTATCACGTTTATTTTAAGCCCGAGGCAGACCCTGTAGTTATCAGTCCAGGGCAATCAGCAAACTATCGTTATACCGAAACCGGTGAATACACTCAAGAAATTGTGGTGATTGCCTACGGTCGAGGTGGATCGGCAAGTTCCATTTCATTGAGCGTGGATTTAAATGTAATCTTGATGATCGATGCCGAAATCCTTCAAAATTTAGCTGGGGCTCCAGGCCAAGGCAAAAGATGGGTTTGGGACTCTTCTAGCACCGGTCACTTTGGCGTTGGCGATCCGACTGTAGATTTCTCAAACTACTTTACAGCGGCCCCGAACCAACTTAATCCATGTCTGTACGATGATGTTTTGGTCTTTAGTTACGACGGTATGGGCGATTACAGTTATGTTCTTGAAACCAGCGGCGCCACCTACGTCAATTGGGCTGAAATCAAACGCTTTTTTCCCAATGATACACCCGGAGAGTTCGCCGATGAATGTAGAGATTTAGGGCCTTTTGTTTCTTTTGACACCTCTTTTGTCGTGTTAGACGACCCGACGACTGGATCACCAATACTTACCCTGGAAAACAGCTTCTTATCCTATTGGGCTGGAATACCTGCTTATGAAATCACGTCCCTTACCGCCGACCAACTCGTGGTTCGTGGTCTTCAGGATCCATATGATCCCCCTGGGGCTCAACTGGCTTGGTATCACACTTTTGTTCCTGAGGAAGGCTCTGGGCCCGTCGAATGCGCTGGGTTTACAGGAGATACTGGCAGCGGAAACAACGACGTTCTTGTGTGGGCGGATGAATTTGATACAGACGGTGCGCCTTGCTCTGAAAACTGGAGCTTCGAACTCGGCACAGGCAATAATGGCTGGGGTAACGGAGAGGCGCAATATTACACCGATGACCCCTCGAATGTTGTGGTCTCCGATGGTGTATTAAAAATTACCGCAAAAGCCGAATCATTTCAAGGCAGCGATTACACCTCTGGACGACTTAAGACGAATCAAAACTTTGATTTCACCTTTGGGCGTGTCGAGGCTCGGGCCAAATTACCTACTGGAGGAGGAACCTGGCCGGCCATTTGGATGCTTGGGTCTGATTACCAAACCAACACCTGGCCCGCCTGTGGAGAAATGGACATCATGGAGCATGTAGGCAACAATCAGGACGAAGTTTTCTCTTCGCTTCATTATCCTGGAAATTCAGGGGGTAATTCCATCTCTCAGAGCATTAATGTGCCTGGCGCGTCAGAGGAATTCCATGTTTATGGCTTGGAATGGACTGAGGACGAAATCAAATTCTCTGTGGATGGAAATGTATACCATACGGTAGCCAACACACAGCTCTTGCCTTTTGATAGTGATTTCTTTATCATTTTAAATGTTGCTATGGGCGGCAGTTTTGGAGGCAATATTGATCCGTCATTCGAGAGTTCGAGTATGGAAATCGATTACATCCGTGTTTATCAATAAATCACAATAACTATAAATAATTATTAATCTACCTATTCTTAAATCTAATCTTATGAAAACAAAATTATTTTCACTTATGGCCGCCTTTGGTTTTGCCTTTGGGGTCTCTGCCCAAAACAGTGTCGTATTAGACGCTGGAGCAAACTTTCTTGGATACGCTAATGTCTTTGACCCTGCCACAGGAGATTTCATCTTTGGAGAGGCTTGGGGTGTGCCAGACATCAAAACCGTTGTTGATCCGGCAGCAGGAACAGTTACACTACAGCCTAATTTCAACACCTATAACGTAAATGATCCTTTTTGGACGGATCCAGCCACCGGTCTGGGCGCTAAAATTTTCGAAGGGAATACTTATGTCGAAGACAACACACTTGCTGGAGAAGAGTTAACTTTTTCTGGGAATGTGGACGGCAATACCCTAGATTCAGAGTATGATGCTTTAGCCTTTATCAAGGTGTTTAATTCTAACTACTCTGTGTTAAAAATTGCTACTGCGCCGCTTACTGGAGCAACCTTTGAAGTGGTCTTTACTGACGTTGACCCTGCCGAGGATGCCGTGGTTCAGTACGGATTTCAAGTTATTGGATTGAATGCCAACCCAGATAATGAAGCTGCCTTGGGGAGTGTTGTTGTCAGTGGTGGAGCCTTGAGTGTCGGTGACTTTGACCAGACCTCATTTAGCGTGGCGCCAAACCCAGCGAACAGCGTTTGGAACATTCGCTCTGCACAATACGATATGGCTCGTGTAGTCCTGTATGATGTATTGGGCAAACAAGTCGCTCAATTCGACAATCCAGGTGCCACTTTGTCTATTGACAACAGTAACTTGAGCAAAGGCGCTTATTTCGCGCAAATCAACACTCAAGAAGGAAGCACTACCATTCAATTGATGAAAAACTAAACCTTCATCGAATTCTGAATTAAACCTTGTTTAAGTTCAGGATGAACACTTAAAAACCGGTCGAATGACCGGTTTTTTTATGCCTTCATGGCCAATTCAGCCAAGGAACTCCCTACGCCAGTCCCAAGGGCCACACCCATGCCTCCCAAACGAACCCCACAGTAAATATTGGGGCTCAAGGCTTTTATCATGGGTGACTTTTTATCACCAATCCCCATTATTCCTGCCCAGCTTTGGTCCACCTCTACTGAGGTGTGAGGTAGAATCACCTCGCGCAACAATCGCTCTAAGGCCTCTTGTATGGACTTGGTGGTGCGCTCTTCTGTGGTGCGCTCAGAATCAAAGTCCAAGTTTCTCCCGCCGCCTAACAATATTCTTTGGTCAATTTCTCTGAAGTAGTAATACCCTTGGTCCAAATGAAACGTTCCCTTTAACTTAAGGCCTGGAATGGGTCTGGTAATCAGCACTTGAGCCCGAGCAGGCTCTACAAGATTGTCCAGCAGTTTAGCGGTATAGCCGTTTGTGGCCAACAAGAGTTTTCTTGTCTTAAAAACTCCGTGCTTATGGGTGTTTAAAAACACTTGATTTTTATGTTCCTCATGCGACGCTACTTCTACCCCTCCATAAAAAAGGACGCCTTTACTTGAGGCTTCCTTCACGAGCGCCTCCATAAGCCTTCCCGTATGAATATGGCCTTCATGATGATTCAGAATCCCTTTATCCATGACCTGGGTAAACCCAAATTCGTTATTCACCGTGCTAAAAATGGTTTCCGTGGTCTCAAGGGCCTCTTTAGCCAAATCATCGGCCCATTTCAGGCGAGCCAAGCAACCTTCGTACAATTCGGCCTGTGTATCCAGGAAGTATTCGTATCCTCCTACCTGTTGAAAGTTCATGGTGCTTGAGCCAACAATAGCCTTTAATTGTTCCAAACCACGCGCTCTTTTTCGAATCAAAGCAATTAATTCTTGCTCGGTGTGATGGTCGGCATCTGCCACAATTTCTGAAACACTGCCAAAGCAAGCAAACCCCGCATTTTTAATGCTGGCTCCAGAGGGCCACGGGCCCCTTTCAAGGATCAGCACTCGGGCTTTTGGCTGGTGCTTTTTGAGTTCAATGGCGCAGGTCAGCCCCACGATCCCAGCCCCGACAATCAAATAGTCAGCCTGTTGTGTCAAATAAGATTCCCAATACGAAGCGGTGTTTGTGTTCATTGCGCTTTGCAGCTCGTTGATGGTACATTTCAAAGTCATGAATTTACATGATTTTTTTGAGGCCCTCTTTATTCTCTGATTCAGGCAACTAAAAAACCCTCCGCGAGGGAGGGTTTTTTTGTTTTACTCATGGATTTATCGATCATTCATCCATACTCCATTCATTCATAAAGGCAGTCGTGTAATTGCCCTCGACATAATCAGGGTGATCCATAAGCTGTCGGTGAAATGGAATGGTGGTTTTAATGCCCTCTATCACGAATTCATCCAGGGCGCGCTTCATTTTATTAATTGCCTCCTCACGGGTTTGTGCAGTGGTAATCAATTTCGCGATCATTGAATCGTAATTTGGGGGAATGGAATAGCCCGCATAAACATGCGTGTCTAAGCGTACTCCGTGTCCGCCAGGCGCGTGCAGTGTTGTGATCTTTCCGGGCGAAGGTCTAAACCCATTGTATGGGTCCTCGGCATTAATCCGGCATTCAATCGAATGCAATTGCGGCATATAATTTTTGCCTGAAATCGGCACGCCTGCAGCCACTAAGATTTGTTCTCGAATTAAATCGTGATCGACCACCTGTTCAGTAATGGGATGTTCCACTTGGATTCTAGTGTTCATCTCCATAAAATAAAAGTTCCTGTGTTTGTCCACTAAAAACTCTATGGTCCCAGCGCCCTCATACTTAATGAATTCTGCCGCCTTAATCGCAGCTTCTCCCATCGCCTGACGCAGCGCATCAGTCATGAATGGACTTGGCGTTTCTTCGGTTAATTTTTGGTGTCGTCTTTGGATAGAGCAATCACGCTCACTAAGGTGACATGCTTTACCGCGACTGTCCCCAATGACTTGAATTTCGATGTGTCTCGGCTCTTCAATGAGCTTTTCCATATACATGTCGTCATTGCCAAAAGCAGCTTTACTCTCTTGTCTGGCAGACTCCCACGCCGGTTGTAGTTCTTCTTCGTTCCAAACCGCGCGCATTCCTTTTCCTCCGCCCCCGGCGCTGGCCTTCAACATCACTGGATAGCCTGTTTCTTTGGCCGCTTTTTTACAGGTTTCAAAGTCCGGGATCACGCCATCGCTCCCTGGGACACAGGGTACACCAGCGGCTTTCATGGTAGCTTTAGCAGAGGCTTTATCTCCCATCTGATCAATCATTTGAGCCGAGGCGCCAATAAATTTAATGCCGTGTTCCTCACAGATTTTAGAAAATTTAGCATTTTCAGATAAAAATCCATAGCCTGGATGAATCGCATCGGCATTGGTAATTTCGGCAGCAGCGATGATGTTTGCAATTTTTAGATAGCTTTCCGAGCTAGGCGCAGGCCCTATACAGACCGCCTCATCGGCGAACTTCACATGCAGACTCTCTGCATCAGCTGTAGAATACACCGCAACGGTGTTGATGCCCATTTCCCGACAGGTACGAATAACGCGCAGCGCAATTTCTCCGCGATTTGCGACCAATATTTTCTTGAACATGCTTGGCTTTGCTCCCTTCTTAGGGGCCCTCACTTTTTTTGACGGCATGATACTGATTTTAAATTAAGCAGGATCAATTAAAAATAATGGCTGATCAAATTCAACAGGTGATGAATCGTCTACCAATACTTTTACAATTTTTCCAGAAACCTCACTTTCAATTTCATTGAATAATTTCATGGCCTCAATAACGCACATAACGCTTCCTGGGCTTACGGTGTCGCCCACCTCAACAAAAACCGGTTTGTCTGGAGAAGGCTTGCGATAAAATGTACCAATAATTGGAGATTTTACCGTAATGTACTTATCGCTTTCCGTTGGTGCTGGAGCTTCAGCGGCAGGTTCAGCCGGAGCTGCTGGCGCTGGGGCCGCAGGCGTTGGCGCCGCTGCTGGAGCCGCGTGAACCACGGTAGGTGGCGCCTGATAAACCGTCTCAACACGGTCATTCTCTGCCCCTGTTTTGATGGTGATTTTTACATCTTCCATCTCCAGTTTTACTTCACTTGCCCCTGACTTGGCAACAAACTTGATCAGATTTTGAATGTCTTTAATGTCCATATAATTCGTTTTTATAAAAGATATTTATTTTCCGTTGTAAGCCCAGGTTAAATAAGCTGCGCCCCATGTAAATCCTCCACCAAAAGCAGCAAACACTAATCCATCGCCTTTTTTTAATTGGGACTCATAGTCCATCAAACATAGCGGGAGTGTCGCCGAGGTGGTATTGCCATAATGCTGAATGTTCATCATCACTTTATCCTGAGTCACGCCCATTCGGTTAGCAGCAGCGTCTATAATGCGTTTGTTGGCCTGGTGAGGCACCAGCCACTGAATGTCATCACTGCTTAGGTTATTGTTTTCCATGACCTTTCCGCATGCATCCGCCATGTTGGACACAGCAAATTTGAAAACCGTCTTGCCGTCTTGAAACACATAATGTTGGCCATTGGCTACTGTTTCGGCTGAGGCTGGTAAAATTGAGCCCCCAGCGTCCATTTTTAGGTGATTTCGTCCAATTCCATCAGAACGCAAGTACTCGTCTTGCAGGCCTAGCCCCTCGGTGTTGGGTTCAAAAAGAACGGCTCCGGCGCCATCACCAAAAATAATACAGGTGGTACGGTCCGTATAATCGATTACAGAAGACATCTTATCAGCGCCAATTAACAAGACTTTTTTGTAACGGCCCGATTCAATGTAGGCCGCGGCCGTGCTCATCCCGTACAAAAAACTAGAACAGGCTGTAGATAAATCATAGGAGAAAGCATTGGTGGCACCAATTTCTGTGGCGACAAACACGCCTGTAGAAGCCACCAACATGTCTGGGGTAGCAGTGGCCATAATCAACAGGTCGATCTCCTTGGGGTCGACGGCTGCTTTTTCTAAAAGTTGTTGAGCTGCTTTGATGGCCATATAAGAAGTCCCTTGGCCTGGCTCTTTGAGAATTCGGCGCTCTTTAATGCCTGTACGCGAAACGATCCATTCGTCGTTCGTATCGACCATGGTTTCCAAAATTTCGTTGGTCAACACATAGTCAGGCACATAGCCTCCGACAGCGGTGATGGCTGCTTTAATTTTTGTCATACGCTTTGGAATAAAAACTGAGCTTTTTGAGCCAAAATTCCAATTTTCGGGGTGAAAAGTACTAATTTTTGATCAAAAACAGCTGTTTTTTTGCTGTTTTGTCTTTTTTTGAAGGCATAAAAAACCCTCACTTTTCATTCAGTGAGGGGGGGGTAATTTGTGAAAAGTCTTTCAGAAATTAGGCTTCTTCTCCTACAGCATCAATAACCACTTGGCCTTTGTAGTAAAGTTTGCCTTCGTGCCAATGAGCACGGTGGTATAAATGGGCTTCTCCAGTGGTTGGATCTGTAGCGATCTGAGCAACCGAAGCTTTGTAGTGGGTGCGTCTTTTATCTCTTCTTGTTTTTGAGATTTTTCTTTTAGGATGTGCCATGGCGCAATATTATTTGTCCGTTAATAGTTTTTTTAAACCGTCCCATCTCGGGTCTACCGAATCACTTTGATCCTGATCTGTCCCATTGGGTTTGAGTGCTTCTAGCTGCTTGAGTACGTCGCTTTCCAGGGTTCCCTCGGCGATGCCAGGGTGAATTCTCTTGCTCGGCAAGGCCAAAACAATAGATTCGTAAACCTGTTGTTGAATGTTAACCTGATAGGCTCCGTGAGGCAAGATGACCAATTCATCGTGCATGTCGTCCCGTTCTTGGCCAAACTTTACCACATAATGATAATTCCCATTGAGGGCTAAATCAAATGGCTCGTTCGTTCGGTCACAGGACACATTAACTGATCCTTCAAACGAAAGATCAATCTCAAGCATGTTTGGCTTCTTGTCCAAAACCACCTTGAGGCTCAAGTCAACCTGATGGAATTCATCGTACTCAAAATGCTCAAAGAACTTCTTGTCCAGATTAAAGTCATATTTGTGTTGGCCTACTTTCAACCCCACAAAAGGAATGGTATATTCTTTCATTTCCTTCATGCGCACAAACCTTCATTAATCCTTGGCCTTAAAAAGGCGGTGGCAAATATAATAAATAATTTTGTTAGCCTTAGCTTAACGCCGTTTCTTTTTGCCTGTGGGTTTTTTGGAGACAATTTCAAGTGGGGCCTTGTTTAATTGGGTGTGCATTCTGCGATTTCGCACAATTTTTATGGCCGTAAAAATGGCCTCCTCAAATGAACTCGTACGGGCTTTATTTTGGCCTGCGATATCAAACGCCGTCCCGTGATCTGGCGAAGTGCGAACAGCGCTGAGCCCCGCCGTCACATTTACTCCAGCCCCAAAGGATAGTGTTTTAAAGGGAATCAATCCCTGATCGTGGTAAGCGGCAAGAACCGCGTCAAACTCCTTGTAAGCCCCAGAACCAAAGAATCCATCTGCAGGATAAGGGCCGTAAATCAAATGCCCAGCGTCCCTCAGGCTTTGAATGGTCGGGCTCATTACTTCTTGATCCTCGCTACCGATGACCCCTTGATCTCCGGAATGTGGATTGACCCCCAAAACCGCAATTTTAGGTTTTCTAATGCCAAAATCCTGCGTCAAAGAAGCCATCATTGCTTGAGATTTTTCACGTATCAAGGCCTCGGTAATCTTATTTGGAGCTTCACGTACCGGCACGTGGTCAGTCAAAAGACCGACGCTTAAATGCTCTGAAACCATAAACATAAGGGCATTGCCCTCTAGTTCTTGAGCTAAATAGTCGGTGTGGCCAGGAAATTTAAAGTCCTCCGATTGACTGTTTTTCTTATCAATTGGTGCGGTTACTAAGGCGTCTAATGCTCCGGATTTAAGGGCAGTGACAGCGCTTTTTAGGGATGCAATAGCGAGTTGGCCCGCCTTGGGGTCTGTAGCGCCGTAACGCACCTCATATGACTCATTCCAGGCGTTGAATACGTTTATTTTACCCGGCACCACTTGATTGAGCTCAGAAATGCTGCTTAAATGCATGTCCAGGCCCAATTCCTTTTTATACCAAGTAAGCATCTTGATGTTGGCAAAAATGACTGGAGTGCAAAAATCTAACATTCTTGCATCTGAAAAGCTTTTCAGGACAATCTCAGGGCCAATTCCGTTGAGGTCTCCGATAGAAATCCCGATAATTAGTGGTGCATTTTTTGCCATTAAAGCGCTCTGGGTATTACTTTTGCAAAGGTAAATAATTGAGGTCATGTTCACAGGCATAATTGAATCTATTGGTGAAATAGTCGAGTTAAATCGAGAGCAAAGCAATTTGCACATAACCCTAAGGAGTGATTTTACTCAAGAGCTTAAAATCGATCAATCCTTGGCTCATGACGGGGTTTGTTTAACCGTTGTTGCCATAGAGAACGATAAATACACCGTCACTGCCATTCAAGAAACCCTGGATAAATCGAATCTCGGTTCTTGGGCTGTTGGGTCTTTAGTGAATTTGGAGCGCGCCATGCAGCTGGGTGATCGCCTAGACGGGCACATTGTCCAGGGACATGTGGACCTCGTGGGGCGCTGTGTGCAAGTTGAAGAAAAGGGCGGCAGTTGGCACTATAAGTTTGAATACGACCCCCTGTCAGATCATGTAACGGTTTCCAAGGGGTCAGTAACCATCAATGGGGTAAGCTTAACCGTTGTGGACAGTGAACCAGGCCTGGTTGGTGTGGCCATTATTCCCTATACCTACGAGCACACCAATTTTAAAGCCCTCAAGCCAGGAAGTAAAGTCAATCTCGAATTTGACATCATTGGTAAATACGTCACAAGAATCAGTCGCGGCTACGCTGGGACTTAATTTGTTTGAACGCCCAGTAAAGCCCAATAGCCAAAGCCGCAATCAGTAGAATGGTCAGATGTTGGTCAATTGGCAATTCGCCAT
>Ga0213858_10000519_pt1 | contig 18492 bp, 17 predicted proteins | sample PICome_FD_160122 | JGI IMG/M metagenome (GOLD analysis project Ga0213858, IMG submission 160122) | Coastal seawater microbial communities near Pivers Island, North Carolina, United States - PICO245 | ecosystem: Environmental > Aquatic > Marine > Coastal | place: USA: North Carolina | collected... | reverse complement strand
TATTTATCAGCTGGAAAAAGAGTGGCACCGTGCGATCACCTGTACAAAAGAATTGCTCTCACATTCAGCGTATCGACGCAGCGCAGAATGGAATGCGCGGATGGTGCACTATCACTGTGAAATAGCGGAGGGGCTGCTTGTCGAAGGGCAGTTGGGTGAAGCTCGTCAGCAGCTGCGAAGAGGGGGCCGGTTTCAACGTCACCATCTCCGGGCGAGTTTATTAACGGCGAGGCTTGAGCATGAATCCGGTAATTGCAATGGTGCTATTCGGGAATGCAGGCGCATCGCGGAACACAGCCCAGAGTTTCTCCCAGAGTTGGTGGATGTGATGGCGGCCAGCTATTCCGAGCTTGGCCGTTCAGGTGAGTTGATTCAGGTTCTCGATGGTTTCCTTGATAAGGAGGCGAACCCGGTTGCGCTTCAGCTTATCTCCCGACTCATTGCTGAAGCTGAGGGCGCTGACAGGGCGATTCAATATATTCGCCGTCATCTTGCTGCACAACCTTCGCTTGCAGGAGTCGCTCAGTTGCTGGAACTAGAGGTGGAAACCAATCAATTCGACCCCGCAATGCTCAGCGATATTGAAAAGATTCGTGAGGTGCTGCTGGCTCATCTGGCTAAGCAACCCGGTTTCCGGTGTGGCTACTGCGGCTACGAAGCGAGGCAGCTGTACTGGCTTTGTCCCGGGTGTCACAGGTGGGATAGTATCCAGCCAAAACTTGAGAAGGGGCGCTGACGGTTACCAGAGTCCGAGATCGCGCACAGCGGCGTTGGATCTTACCGCTAGCCATCCTTTACTGCAGGCGTTTGTCCGTTTTATGAGCGTCACATGCTACACATACAGGGGGTTCACTTGACTGAAAAGAGAATAATAATTGCTCTGGATTTCCCGACCGCTGCTGCGGCTGAGCAATTCTTGTCCGGACTAGATCCCGCAAGCTGCAGGGTTAAAATTGGCAAAGAGCTCTTCACAGCTGCGGGGCCAGATTTTGTCAGGCGCGTGGTCGCTATGGGCTTTGATGTCTTTCTTGATCTCAAATTTCATGACATCCCGAATACCGTAGCAGGGGCTGTCAGGGTCGCTGCTGAGCTGGGCGTCTGGATGATAAACGTTCATGCATCCGGTGGGGTCGCTATGATGAGCGAGGCCCGGGAGGCGCTCGAAGTCGTTTCCGGCACCCGGCCGTTGCTGATTGCGGTGACCATCCTGACCAGTCTGGCCGAGGACGATCTCACCAGGCAGGGGATTTCGTGTAGTCCGGCAGAGCAGGTGATTCGCCTGGCGGAGATAACGTCGGAAGCGGGGCTGGATGGGGTAGTTTGCTCAGCCGCTGAGACGCCCTTGCTGCGGGAGCGGTTCGGCGACAGATTCGCCTTGATTACACCGGGTATCCGGCGAACGGAAGACGCCAGAGGAGATCAAAAAAGGGTGGTTGGCCCGGCTGAAGCAGTGGCCATGGGCAGCACTTATCTGGTGGTGGGAAGGCCGATAACTCAGGCCACGTCTCCCGCGCAGGCTCTTCGGGAATTTAATTCAGCCGCTGCTGGCGATTGCTGAATTTCCGACTACGCTTGACAAAGGAGGTTGGTGCCTCCGTTTGAAATTCTAATGACTGATAAGGATATTGGTATGAAGACTCTGACAGATATTAGGGCCTTGAGCCTGATCACATTTTGCTTGCTCGGTACACTGCTGTTGCCCTCGCTGTCGACTGCAGCGGAAGGGCCTCAGCAAACCACCGAACAAGTAATGCAGCTTGACATAAATACAGCAGATGCTGCGACTATTGCGGCAGCCCTGACCGGTATCGGGCCGGCTAAAGCCAAGGAAATTGTGGCTTACCGGGAAATGTTTGGGAGCTTTCGTGCACTAGAGGAATTGCTGGCAGTTCCCGGTATCGGGGCAGCGACCTTGGAGAAAAACAGCGGCAGGATTCTTATCACTGACGACTGAAATTGGTTGCTTCGGGCGCTCTGGATAACACCTTGGCGCCCGAAATATTAAAATTTTTTCGCGAGATTCACGCTATAATTGACCGCTGAATCGTGTTGGCGTCAAGGTCAGCTGTTATGAATACCCTGGTTTTGCTGGCAGTGAGCTTTGGGACCGCGGTCATGCTGACTGGTCTGCTGAGAACAGCTGCACTACACATCGGTTTCCTTGATAAGCCGGTGGCTCGATCGTCGCATTCCATACCGACACCCATCGGCGGTGGACTGGCGCTCGTATTGCCTGTTTTTGTCGCCTCTACGTTCATTTTTTACGCGGGTCAGCTTGAAAAGGGGCTTTTCCTGTCGCTTTTCGGCGCCTACGCCGTCGCCATAGTGGGCTTGATCGATGATCTGAAAAATGTGCATGCCATGTGGCGGATTCCTCTGCATTTTGGCGCTGCGCTCTGGTCGCTATTCTGGCTGGGTGAAGTCCCCGCGCTTGATTTTGGCTTCTTCACACTTCTTAACCAGTCTGTTTTATTTGTCCTTGCCCTTGTGGCCCTGGTCTGGCTGACCAATCTGTTCAATTTCATGGACGGTATTGATGGCCTGGCCGGCGCAGAGCTGATGTTTGTGACCGGCTTTTCGCTGGTAACAGGCATCAGCGGGATAGAAAGCGGCGGATCTGTACTGTTCACCGTAGCATGCGCCTCAGCGGCCGGGTTTCTTGTCTGGAATTGGCATCCTGCGCGAATTTTCATGGGTGATGTAGGGAGCAGTTTTGCGGGCTTTTTCATCGGTTTGATGGCGTTATTCACTGTGCAGGCCGGTGTCATGACCTATTGGACATGGCTGATTTTATTGGCGACTTTTGCGGTAGATGCGACCTTGACTCTGGCTTGCAGGTTCTGGCGCGGTGATCGCTGGTTCGAAGGGCACAATACTCATGCGTATCAACATGCCGCCAGAAAATTCCAGAGTCACCGTAAAGTGACGATAGCCACTATACTGGTTAACCTCTGCTGGTTGTCCCCGCTGGCGATAGCCAGCGTACTCTACCCAAGTTTAGGAGGTCTTTTCAGTTTGATTGCTGTAGCCCCCTTAGCTATGCTGACCGTGGGCTTAGGCGCGGGCAGGCCCTGACGGGTCAGGAGACAACATGCGGATTTCTACCATACCTCTTTCTCGGTCATTAAAGCAGGCACTCATGATGTCTGCTGATGCGCTGATGCTCTTTATGGCCCTGGCGTTTTCATTCGCCCTGCTGGACGGTGACGTCTTCGGACAAGGGCAACGATTTTACGGCTATTTCACCCTGGCAACGGCGCTGAGCATCGTGTTTTTTGCCCGTCTTGGCCTATACCGGATCGTACTGCTGTATATGGGGTTGCAGGCCGGCTTTCTGATTCTTCAGGCAGTGACCTTTGCTACTGTGCTCCTGGCCGCGACCTATTTCTTTACTTCGACAGCGGCTGCCGCTGATTTTTCGGTATTGCTCATTTTCTGGATGATCTCTCTGATGCTCATCGGTGGGAGCCGGTTTTTTGTCAAAGTACTCCTCCAAGGCTTGATTCAGAACTTTCGACCGAAGGAACCGATCATTATCTACGGTGCCGGCAGTTCTGGCATGCAGTTGGTTGTGGCGCTACAGAACGGGGATCAGTATTTGCCGGTGGCCTTTGTGGATGACGGACACCGTATGATCGGCAGCTCGGTGCATGGCATCAGGGTCTACTCGCCTAATTCACTCTATGAGCTCATTGAAACCTATTCCGTCAGGCAAATCCTGCTGGCCATCCCGTCCGCAACTCACGCTGAGCGAAAGGAAATTCTGAACCGCCTGGAACATCTGCCGGTGCATGTGAAAACGGTACCAGACCTGTTCGATATGGTTTCTGGAAAGGTTGGGGTTGATGAAATCAGAGATATCGACATCGAAGACCTTCTCGGGAGAGATATCGTGCCACCTGACCCACAATTGCTTGGTGCCTGCATAACCGGTCAGGCGGTAATGGTGACCGGTGCCGGTGGCTCTATCGGCTCCGAGCTGTGTCGTCAGATTGTGACTATCAACCCGTCTCGGTTGATCATTTTGGATGCTTTTGAATACGGGCTCTACGCCATCGAAGCTGAATTGCGTGAAAAGCTTAAATCAATCGAAGGCGGTGAGAACATTTCGGTTGTTGCCTTGCTGGGGTCGGTTTGTAATCGAGCGCTCATGGAAAATGCCATCAAAACCTTCAATGTGGAAACCGTTTATCATGTGGCAGCCTATAAACAAGTGCCCATGGTGGAGAAAAACATCATTGAAGGGGCGCAAAATAACATTTTTGGAACGCTGACTTCTGCCCGCGCATCAGAGGACTTCGGCGTAAAAAACTTTGTGCTGATCTCTACTGACAAGGCGGTCAGGCCCACCAATTTCATGGGGGCAACAAAGCGATTCGCTGAGCAGGTACTCCAGGCGATGGCCCAGCGGGCCAGCAGGACCCGGTTCAGTATGGTGCGATTCGGTAATGTGCTTGGCTCCTCCGGTTCGGTCGTGCCGCTATTCCGGCGTCAAATCAGCACGGGTGGCCCAATAACGGTGACGCATCCGGAGGTTACCCGCTACTTCATGACAGTCCAGGAAGCAGCTCAACTCGTGATTCAGGCGGGATCTATGGCGAAAGGCGGTGATGTCTTCGTGCTGGATATGAACGAGCCTATCCGTATCGTCGATTTGGCTAAAAAGATGGTGCATTTGATGGGCTATGACGTCAAGGACGAGAACGCCTATCGCGGTGATATCGCTATCGAGTACACCGGCTTGCGCCCGGGGGAAAAGCTTTACGAAGAACTGCTGATAGGTGAATCGGTAACCGGTACCGAGCATCCGAAGATCATGCGGGCAGAAGAGGATTTTCTGGTCTGGGAAGAGTTGCAGGATTTGCTGAACAGGCTGCAGCTGGCCTGCCGGGAAATGAATCTGGCGGAGATCCGAGAGATTTTGCTGGAGGCTGTGGATGGATTCGAGCCGAAGGAAGAGATCAGCGACCCGCTCTGGAATATCCAGTCCAAGGAGTATGCCGCAGGTGCTGGTAACAGCGGCGCAGCATCGATAGAAGAAGGCGAGTCAGCCACAGTGACCCGCCTTTTCAGAGAGTAAGTCAGAGAGTAAGAAAGTAAGCGAGTAAAATCCGCCTCTGCCGTTGGCAACACGCCCCGCGCTAAATCTCTCTTCTCGCTGAAACAATAACAACTGGCTCAGTCGGAACGTCGCTGTAGGGCCCGCTTCGACCGGTAGCCACACCGGCTATTTCGTCAACAACTTCCATCCCTTCAATCACCTCTCCGAACACCGCGTAGCCGAAACCGCGAGGAGTGTCGTTAGTGTGATTCAGAAAATCATTGTCCGCCAGGTTGATAAAAAACTGGCTGGTTGCGCTGTCCACGACGTTGGTTCGTGCCATGGACAGAGTACCCCGGTTATTGGGTACGTTTGACTTGGCCTCATTTTTAATGGGCTCGTAAGTCGATAACTGCACCATGTCGGCGTTGAAGCCTCCCCCCTGAATCATGAAGCCGTTGATTACTCTGTGGAAGATTAAGCCATCATAAAGTTCGTTATCTGTATAGCGGAGAAAGTTCTCGACACTGATCGGTGCTTTATCCGCCCACAGTTCGATTCGGATCGTGCCTTTGTTTGTCTCCATCACCACGACGGGGTTGTCCTGAGCGAGTGCTGCCGTGCTGATGCTCAGTATCAGTGCTGTTAACAGTGAACGAATCATAAAGCTTTCTCCGGAGTGTCATGGTCGAGCAGTCACTATACCCTAAATCTCGGGAACGGAACCACTGATATAGGGGGCGGGCAATGAGGAACCCGGGGGCCGGAGCGGAGAGAGCGTAGGTGAAGCAGGAGCCTCGGAATAGAACCCAAGCCGCTGGGCGTCGTAAACAGGGGTCTCTCAACACGGAAAGCGCTGTGGGGTTCAGCGCCCAAGGGTCAGCGCCGGGAGGCAGAATCAAGAGGTCAGAGAAGGGAACTGGGAAAATGGCTGCCCAACCTGGACTCGAACCAGGAACCAAGTGATTAACAGTCACCTACTCTACCATTGAGCTATTGGGCAGCAGAGTTATCTTCTCTGTGTGATCCGAACGCCATTATCAGCTGTTTTGGCCGTAGTGGTGACCGAATCCCAGAAAAGGCGCGTAGTCTAATGAGAAAACATAACACGGTCAACCTTGGCGGCTTATGTCTTCCGGAATGGTAGAATTCCGCCCATTGCTGGTGATTTCACTGGCTGCGGAGCCCGTGCAGGCTGTTTTTCCGCTCAATGCGTAACAGTAAAACGATGTCGAAATTATTTACTCTGGAATCCAAGTTCGAACCTGCCGGCGATCAGCCACACGCAATTGCCAGGCTGGTAGAGGGATTGGCCGATGGGCTTCATGCCCAGACCTTGCTTGGTGTTACCGGTTCGGGGAAGACGTTCACCATTGCCAACGTCATCGAGACGGTGCAGCGTCCAACGCTTGTCATGGCGCCGAACAAAACGCTTGCCGCCCAGCTGTATGGTGAGTTCAAGGAGTTTTTCCCCAACAATGCGGTGGAATATTTTGTCTCCTACTATGATTACTACCAGCCCGAGGCGTATGTGCCATCTTCCGATCTTTATATCGAAAAAGATGCTTCCATCAATGATCACATTGAGCAAATGAGGCTGTCGGCAACAAAAGCGCTGCTCGAGCGTCAGGATGTTATTGTCGTCGCCACTGTGTCTGCCATCTATGGTCTTGGGGATCCGGGCTCTTATTTGCAGATGGTAGTGCACCTCGATCGCGGTGACCGGATGGATCAGCGGAAATTACTGAGGCGGCTCGCGGATCTTCAATACACCCGCAATGATATGGAGTTAAGGCGAGCGACTTATCGTGTACGGGGGGATGTCATAGACATTTATCCCGCTGAATCGGAGCGCAATGCAATACGAATCGAGTTGTTTGATGATGAGATCGAAAAACTGTCTTATTTTGACCCTCTGACCGGAGCGCTGATCAAGGAAGTCCCGAGGCTCACCGTCTTTCCGAAATCCCATTATGTGACCCCGCGAGAGAAGCTGTTAAGTACGCTGGACGATATTCGGCATGAACTCAAGGAGCGCCTTTCGCAGTTGCAGGGGAATAATCGACTGGTTGAAGCGCAGCGACTTGAGCAGAGAACCAAATTTGATTTGGAGATGATCCAGGAATTGGGCTACTGCAATGGCATAGAGAATTATTCGCGCTATCTGTCGGGTAGGGCGGCGGGGGAACCTCCGCCCACGCTTTACGACTATCTGCCGGAAAACGCCTTGGTCGTCGCCGACGAGTCCCACGTTTCGATACCGCAGCTAGGGGCGATGTATAAGGGAGACCGGTCGCGTAAAGAAACGTTGGTAGAGTACGGTTTTCGTTTGCCATCAGCGTTGGACAATCGACCGCTGCGATTTGAAGAGTGGGAGTCGCTAACCCCGCAAATAATCTACGTATCTGCCACTCCCGGTCCATATGAGACTGAGCATGAAGGGCAGCAGGTGCGGCAAGTGGTTCGTCCAACCGGGCTGGTTGACCCGGAATTGGAAGTGCGTTCCGCTTCATCTCAGGTTGATGATTTGCTGTCTGAAGTTAACAGGGTTGTGGCAAACCATGAGCGTGTGCTTGTTACGGTTCTGACCAAGCGAATGGCTGAAGATCTGACCGATTATCTCGCCGAACACGGCATCCGGGTTCGTTATCTTCATTCAGACATTGATACAGTAGAGAGGTCTGAAATCCTCCGGGACCTCAGGCTGGGGAACTTTGATGTGTTGGTGGGCATTAATCTGCTGCGGGAAGGACTCGATATTCCGGAAGTTTCGCTGGTTGCTGTGTTTGACGCAGACAAAGAAGGATTTCTGCGGTCTGAGCGTTCATTGATCCAGACGATTGGCAGGGCGGCCAGAAATCTGAACGGCAAGGCGATTCTGTATGCGGATACCGTCACCGGGTCCATGCAAAGAGCGATGGATGAGTCCAATCGCAGACGTGATACGCAACTCGCTTACAATCGTGAACATAACATTACCCCGAAAGGGGTGACCAAGCGCATTCTGGATGTCATGGAAGGCGCCTATGCCAGCAAGGGCTCAGGTTCGCCGCGTTCGACTCGCTCGGTGGCGGAAACGGCGAATGCGTATGGCAAAATGGATTTCTCAGATCCGGAAGAAATCCGCAGGGAAATTTCCCAACAGGAATCCCTGATGTATGAGCAGGCTAAGAATCTGGCTTTTGAGGAAGCGGCCGCCACCCGGGACCGCATCGCGAAGCTTAAACAACGTATGCTAAGACAATGACTTGGTGGCATTTCTTCCGATAAATTCGTCGACATAGGTGGGGGTAATTCCGTATAATTCGCCCGCTTTGCCCGGGAGCCCAGGGCACCGGGGAACCGGTTCTGCTTCCTCGGCTTGCGAGTTGATCAGGCAACAGGCGCGTAGCTCAGTTGGTTAGAGCGCTACCTTGACATGGTAGAGGTCACCAGTTCGAATCTGGTCGTGCCTACCACTCCTTTACACGATGTTGTCCCGGAGTGGCCGAACGGTTCGCTAACCCCCTGATCGGAAACACAGATGCCGGGTCAGCGTGCTTGCAGGATCCAGCCCTCAAAGATCGGACGAGAGTCATGCCTTTAATTACTCTGCCTGATGGTAGTACCAGGCAATTTGATCAACCGGTAACCGTTGCCGGCGTAGCTGCGTCTATTGGACCCGGCTTAGCCAAAGCGGCTCTGGCCGGGCGTGTCGACGGACAACTGGTCGATACCTCCTTTCTCATCGACGATGATGCGGACCTCGCGATCGTGACTGAGCGGGACGATGACGGTATCGAGGTTCTCCGTCATTCCTGCGCGCACTTGATGGCTCAGGCTGTTCAGAGACTCTTTCCGAGCGCTCAGGTAACGATCGGCCCTGTCATTGAGGATGGTTTTTTCTACGACTTTTCCTTCGAGCGGGCGTTTACGCCGGATGATCTGGCGGCGATTGAAAAAACCATGCAGGAGATAGTCAAGGAAAATTTACCTGTTGAGCGCTCGGTGCTTTCGCGCGACGAAGCAATTTCGCTGTTCAGAGAAATGGGGGAAGACTATAAGGTAGAGATCATCGAGAGCATCCCCGGTGATGAGCATCTGTCATTCTATCGCCAGGGCGATTTCATCGACCTCTGTCGGGGGCCCCACGTACCAGACACAGGTAAGTTTAAAGCCTTTAAGCTCACCAGTGTCGCCGGTGCCTACTGGAGGGGCAACTCTGACAATGAGATGCTGCAGCGTATATACGGCACAGCATGGGGCTCTAAGCAGGACCTGAAGCTCTATTTGCAGCGTCTTGAAGAGGCAGAGAAGCGCGATCACAGAAAATTGGGTAAGCAACTCGGACTTTTTCATTTTCAAGAAGAGGCGCCAGGTATGCCTTTTTGGCATCCTGATGGCTGGACTATTTACCAGGTAATTCAGGATTACATGCAGTCGGTTCAGGCTGCCAATGACTATAAAGAAATCAAAACGCCGCAGCTCGTTGACTACTCTCTGTGGGAAAAAAGCGGCCACGCTTCCAAATTCTCTGATGAGATGTTTAGCGTCGAATCTGACAATCGCATGTATGCGATTAAGCCGATGAACTGCCCCTGCCATATTCAGGTGTTCAATCAGGGGCTGAAAAGCTACCGGGATCTGCCTCTGAGGCTGGCAGAATTTGGGTCGTGCCACCGCTATGAGCCTTCAGGCAGCATGCACGGCTTGATGAGGGTTCGCAGTTTTGTGCAGGATGATGGTCATATTTTCTGCACTGAGGAGCAGATCCAGTCTGAGGTGGCGGACTTCATGCAGTTGCTGTTCGCTGTCTACCGAGACTTCGGTTTTGATGAGGTCATTCTTCGTCTGTCGACGCGTCCTGAAAAGCGGGTTGGTTCGGATGATCTTTGGGATAATGCTGAGCAGGCGTTAAAGGATGCACTTGAGGCTACCGGACTTGCCTGGCAGTTGCAGCCGGGTGAAGGGGCCTTTTACGGTCCGAAGATCGAATACTCCCTCAAGGACTGCATGGGCAGGGTCCAGCAGTGCGGCACGATTCAGGTGGATTTTTTCCTGCCGGAACGGCTTGGTGCGAGCTACGTTGCCGAAGACAGTAGCCGGAAGACGCCTGTAATGCTGCACAGAGCCATTCTGGGCTCGTTTGAGCGGTTTATTGGCGTGTTGATCGAGCATTATGCCGGTGCTATGCCGGCGTGGCTGGCGCCACAGCAAGTCGCGGTTCTCAACATCACAGACAAGCAGGGCGAATATTGCAAACAAGTTGAAGAATCCTTGAAAAACAAGGGCTTTAGGGCGATTTCGGACTTGAGAAATGAGAAAATCGGCTTTAAAATCCGCGAGCTCACGCTGCAGAAGGTTCCTTACCTGCTGATTGTGGGTGATAAAGAAGTGGAGAGCCGTACGGTGGCTGTCCGGACGCGTGAGGGGGCAGACCTTGGCACGATGGCGCTGGAGGCGTTCTGTGACCACTTGCAGCAGGACGTGTCCAGCTATGGACGCAGCGAAGCGAACCGGGCGACTCAGTAGGGGAGTTTTGTGTGATGAAGGAGTGTGACTATTAGCACAGTAACAGGATCAGAGCGTCAGCGCGTATGATGAGAAGCAGCGCTAAGAAGCCACTGATCAACGAATTTATTGAAGCCGAAGAGGTTCGGCTCGTCGGAGCAGACGGCCAGCAAGTTGGGATTGTTCCGATTGCCGACGCACGTGCTGCGGCGGAAGAAGCCAAGCTAGATCTGGTGATGATCGCACCGGATGCAGACCCTAAGGTCTGCAAGATCATGGATTATGGCAAACATATTTTTGACCTGAAGAAGCAGAAAGCGGCCAACAAGAAGAAACAGCGCCGTACTCAGGTAAAAGAAGTCAAATTTCGACCAGGGACGGAAGAAGGAGACTATCAGGTAAAACTACGCAACCTGGTTCGTTTCCTTGAGGATGGGGATAAGGCCAAGGTCTCGTTACGATTCCGAGGCCGGGAACTTGCCCATCAACATCTTGGACAGGAGCTTGTGTCAAGGATTCGAGAGGATCTGGCAGACTACGGCACTGTTGAGCAGGAGCCCAAGATGGAAGGCCGGCAAATAGTCATGGTACTGGCACCGGTCAAAAAACGCTGACAGATTGAAAATTGTCCAGCCAGACGGGCGACACCAGCGGCTATTGCTGACTTTCGCCAGGCTGACAGCTTGAATCTGGCAGAATTCAATGAGCCATCGCTCAGGCGATGAGACGGCAGAGGCGTTCAACGCTGCGCACACCGATGTGCATTGCCCCTGACGTTAAATGCGGAGTAGGAAACTATGTCAAAGTTGAAGACCCACAGCGGGGCCGCAAAGCGGTTCAAGAAAACCGGTTCCGGATTCAAGCGAAAGCGCATGAATAAGAACCACATCCTGACCAAGAAGACGACTAAGCGTAAGCGACATCTGCGCGGCACTACCGAGGTCCATGCGGCCGATGTGCCAGCAGTGAAGCGCATGCTGAAAGAAATCTAGTCTGAATCCAACAGCAAAGTCAGGAGATAAATCATGTCCCGAGTAAAACGCGGTGTGGTCGCCAGTCGGCGCCACAAAAAAGTCCTCAAGCAGGCCAAGGGTTATTATGGAGCGCGCAGTCGCGTCTTTCGAGTCGCCAAGCAGGCGGTCACCAAGGCCGGCCAGTACGCTTTTCGAGATCGTCGCGCGAAGAAGCGGGTATTCCGCTCCCTTTGGATCACGCGGATCAACGCCCAGGCCAGAGAGAATGGCTTGAGCTACAGTCAGCTTATTGCAGGGTTGAAAAAAGCGAACATTGAAATCGATCGTCGGGTCCTTGCTGACTTGGCCGTTCACGATAAGCCTGCTTTTACCGCCATTGTCGATCAGGCCAAAGCGAGTCTGGCAGCCTAAGTCTGCCGATTCTGGCTGCCGCCAATGATCGATTCTGAAGCTCTTCTTGCCGAAGCTCTGCTGGATATAGAGCGTGCCAGTGATGAGAAGTCACTGGATGCGTTGCGTGTGCAGTATTTAGGAAAGAAAGGCAGTTTTACTGATCTTCTGAAGACACTGGGCAAACTCCCCGCTGAACAGCGGCCGGCGGCCGGAGAGCAGATTAATCTCGCCAAGAAGAATCTCCAGCAAGCTCTCGAACTCAAGCGAAACGATCTCATATCCCATGCCTTGAATGAGCAGCTTGAGGCGGGTCGGCTTGATGTGACCTTGCCTGGCAGAAGGCAGAGTCAGGGCGGGCTGCATCCGATTACTATGACCATAGAGCGGATAAAATCGATCTTCGCCGGCGCCGGTTATGATGTGGCGGAAGGGCCGGAAATCGAAGATGACTATCATAATTTTGAAGCGCTCAATATTCCGGCGCATCATCCTGCCCGGGCTATGCATGATACGTTTTATGTCAGTCCCGGCACCGTTCTCCGAACGCACACCTCTCCGGTCCAGGTTCACGTCATGGAAACTGGGCAGCCTCCATTTCGAATGATCTGTCCGGGTCGGGTTTATCGCTGTGACTCCGACCTGACCCACACGCCAATGTTTCACCAGGTAGAGGGTTTGTTGGTGGACGAATCAGTGAGCATGGCTGACCTTAAAGGAACTGTGGTCGAATTTCTGCAGGCCTACTTTGAGGTAGAAATGCCGGTAAGGTTCCGTCCGTCCTATTTTCCTTTCACTGAGCCTTCTGCTGAAGTCGATATGGGCTGCGTAAGCTGCGAAGGGAAAGGGTGCCGAATTTGTGGCCACACTGGCTGGCTCGAGGTGATGGGTTGCGGAATGGTCCACCCTAAAGTTCTTGAAATGTCTGGTGTAAATACTGAGATCTATTCGGGGTTCGCTTTTGGTATGGGGGTAGAGCGTTTGGCGATGCTGCGTTACGGCGTGGGTGACCTCAGACTCTACTTTGAAAATGACATTCGTTTCCTCAGGCAATTCAACTAGGGTAAACAATGATTATCAGTGAAAGCTGGCTGCGCGAATGGGTCGATTCCGGGCTGACAACTGACGAGCTTGCCGCGAGTTTAACCATGGCGGGGCTTGAAGTAGATGGAATTGCGCCAGTTGCCCGAGAGTTTAACGGGATTATTGTTGCTGAGGTCAGGCAGGTAACGCAGCACCCTGATGCTGACAAGCTCCGCGTATGTTCGGTCTTCGATGGGGAGCATGAGCAACAGGTTGTATGCGGTGCTCCCAACGTCGTGCCGGGGATGAAAGCGCCATTTGCCACGGTCGGCGCTACCATTGAAACAGGCCAAAGGAAACCGCTGAAGATTACCAAAGCGAAATTGCGTGGTGTGGAATCCCACGGGATGCTTTGTTCGGCCGAAGAGTTGGGGCTGGAAGAAAGTTCTGAAGGGCTGATGGAGCTTCCGTCTGATGCGCCAGTAGGTCAGGACTTTCGTGCGTACCTTCAGCTTTCTGATTCCATGATTGAGTTAGATCTGACGCCAAACCGGGGTGATTGCCTTGGGATGCGGGGAATCGCGCGTGAGGTGGGGGTGCTCAGTCGGAAAGAAGTGTGCGAGCCTGCCGTCAATCCTGTGGAGCCTGTTCACACTGAAGAATTTCCCGTCACCATCAGCGCAACCGAGGCTTGCCCCCGCTATCTGGGGCGGGTGATCCGGAATGTAAAGCTGAATGCCTGTTCGCCGCTTTGGATGCAGGAAAAGCTCAGGCGCTCCGGACTGCGCAGCATTGACCCAATTGTTGATGTGACCAATTTTGTGCTGATGGAACTGGGTCAGCCGATGCATGCTTTCGACTTCGAAAAGCTTTCCGGCAAGATTTGCGTGAGGATGGCCGATGATGGTGAGGCGATCACCCTGCTTGACGGCAAGGAAATCGCGCTGAGCGCTGATACTTTAGTGATAGCTGACGCGGAAAAACCGGTTGCCATGGCAGGCGTGATGGGAGGGCTTGCCACGGCCGTGAGTGACGCAACGGAGCACGTCTTTCTGGAGTGTGCTTTCTTTGCACCTCTATCGATTGCCGGAAGGGCGCGCGCTTATGGTCTGCACACTGACGCGGCTCACCGCTATGAGAGAGGCGTTGATTTTGAGTTGCAGCACAGAGCCATGGAGCGGGCCACTGAATTGCTGCTCGATATCGTTGGTGGAGAGCCCGGGCCGATTACCGAGGCCATCGGCACATTGCCTGAACGCAACACGGTAAGGTTACGGTTTGCGAGTATTAAAAAGGATCTCGGCGTCACCATCAGTGCTCAGGAGGTCGCAGAGATACTGTCGCGTCTCGGGTTCGTCATAACGGCCCAAGACAATCAATCTATTGAGGTTGGGGTGCCGAGCTATCGGTTTGACGTCAGTATAGAGGCTGATCTGATCGAAGAGTTGGCGAGGATTTTCGGCTATGACAACATTCCACAGACAGCCGGTCTCAGCGCTCAGCGCTTCCCGAAGAGCTCAGAGACAAGCATCGAGACGAACCGCTTGCGGGAACATCTGGTGGCGCTTGGCTATCAGGAAATTATCTCCTACAGCTTTATTGATCCCACACTTTCCGAATTGATCACCGGCTCACAACAGGCGGTTTCCCTGCAAAATCCGATCTCTGAGGAAATGGGGGTGATGCGCAGCAGTTTGCTTCCCGGATTGCTGTCGAGCTACCAGCACAATGCCAATCGTCAGCACGAGCGACTCAGGTTTTTCGAGACAGGTCTGGTTTTTCAGCGTAATGGAGAGGAGATACAGCAAGAGGCCCGGGTAGGTGGACTGATCGCCGGAAGCCAGCTGCCAAAAAGCTGGTCCAATGGCCGTGACCAGTCAGACTTCTATGATCTGAAAGGTGATGTGGAGGTATTGTTGGGCCTTGGCGGTAAGACAGGCCAGCTGAGTTTCTTCCCGGCAGCCGAGTCAGGCTATCACCCCGGGCAGTGTGCCGAGATCAGAAACCCGGAGGGTGAGCGTGTCGGAGTCCTCGGCGCGCTGCACCCGGCGATTCAGCGCAAGTTGGGTTTAGATCAATCGATATTTGTTTTTGAGCTGCGTCTCGTTTCCCTGCTTGAGGCGCGCATGCCTCAGGTCAGCGCACTGTCCAAATACCCTGAGGTGCAGCGCGACATGGCGATCGTGATTGATGAGGCTGTCTCTGCCGACTCTATCAGTAATCTGGTCAGGGCCAGCGCCGGCGAGTTTCTGACAGACTTGCGAATATTTGATGTTTATCAAGGGGATGCAATCGCTAAAGGCCAAAAAAGTGTGGCTTTGGGCTTGACGTGGCAACATCCTTCCCGCACTCTTAGCGATGAAGAGATAACTGCAATAATTGGTAATTGCGTCAACGCACTACAAGAACAATTTAATGCTGATTTGCGGAAATAGGTAGGGATGAATATGGCAGATGGAGCGCTTACAAAGGCTGACATGGCCGAGCGTCTGTTTGAAGAACTGGGTCTCAATAAGCGAGAAGCGAAAGAGGTCGTAGAGCAGTTTTTCGAGGAAATTCGCCTCTCGCTTGAGCGTAATGAACAGGTCAAGCTCTCCGGGTACGGGAACTTTGATCTCAGAGACAAAAAACAACGTCCCGGCCGTAACCCAAAAACTGGCGAGGAAATCCCTATCAAGGCAAGACGGGTAGTGACTTTTCGGCCAGGACAAAAACTGAAAGCAAGAGTAGAAGGGTATGCTGGAAGCGAAGAATAACGACGAACTCCCTCCAATTCCTCCGAAGCGCTATTTCACCATCGGTGAGGTTGGCGAGCTCTGTGCGGTCAAGCCCCATGTGTTGCGCTACTGGGAGGCGGAATTCCCCCAGCTCAAGCCTGTCAAGCGGCGAGGCAACCGACGATACTATCAAAGACAGGACGTCATTCTGATTCGGCAAATCAAAAGCTTGCTTTATGAGCAGGGCTATACAATCGGCGGTGCTCGGCAAAAAATGACCGACAGCCCTGATGAGGTCGCTGCATCACAGGTAAGCTCCGGCGACATTAAGACTCTGATCAGAGAACTGGAAGAGGTGATCAAGTCGTTATAGGGCGGGACTTGGTCCTCTCTCTTTTCAATCCATTTTCGGGGCGTAGCGCAGTCTGGTAGCGCACCACACTGGGGGTGTGGTGGTCACAGGTTCAAATCCTGTCGTCCCGACCAATTTCTTGTCTCATGACGTCTCATAAGATGCAAATCCTCTATTAAAACAGCATCTTACAAGCCTTTTTAAATCTAATAATGTCTCCTAAGGTCTCGTAATATACCGTAATTATTTCGGTACATTTTACGGTATATAGCATATTATCATCTGGATATACCGTAATTTGAGGGTGGACCTTGCATAAACTTACGGCAATTCAGGTAGATAGAGCCAAACCCGCTGATAAACCAAGAAAGCTGACAGATGGTCGTGGTCTGTATTTGCTAATCCATCCTAATGGTGGGAAATACTGGCGCTATGACTATTCCATTTCTGGCAAGCGAAAGACTTTTTCCATAGGAACGTATCCAGATGTAGGTCTGGCGGACGCTAGGCTGCAACATCAGGCGGCCAGAGAGGCTGTCGCCAGAGGTGAAGACCCTACAGAATTGAAAAGGCTGAAACGGCTGACCCAGAATATTGCAGCTGGAGAGACTTTTGAGGCCATAGCTACTGAGTGGTTTGAGACTCATATGGCGGACAAATCAGAGAGTTACCGCTCCAGAAGCCTGAGAATCCTTCAGAAAGACTTATTTCCACCCCTTGGGAGACGACCCGTATCTGCGCTTGCGGAGCCTGAAATCCTTTCTGCACTGCGCATAGTTGAGCGTAGGACAGTTGATATAGCTCACAGGGCCTGTCAGCTGATGAGCCAAGTGCTGGACTATGCAAGGATTACAGGGAGGTTAGAGCGAAACCCCGCTCTCGGTCTCTCCAAAGCACTCAAAAGGGTCAAAGTAAGGCACTACGCCGCTCTAACTGACCCGAAAGACCTTAGGCGTCTACTCTTGGCTGCTCAGGATTATCGTGGTTTAGGTATCGTTGCCATCGCTCTGCGGCTTTCTATCCTCTTATTCCAGCGTCCAGGCGAGATTAGGACTATGCGCTGGCGCGAAATAGATATTGAGAAATCATGGTGGGTAAGGGCTTCGGTTAATCAAAAATCCAATCGCGACCACATTACACCTCTTCCCCGACAGGCAATGGAGTTATTAGAGCAGGCTAAGCGCTTCTCTGGTGATAGTGAATATGTCTTTCCTAACGCTCGAGGGAAGTCTAGGCCTATGAGCGATAACGGCGTGAGGACTGCTCTTAGGACGCTAGGATTTGATAAAGATGCAATCTGCCCTCATGGTTTCAGAGCGATGGGTAGGACAATCCTGGAAGAGAGATTGAAATACCGTTCGGTGCTGATAGAGCTTCAAATTGCCCACAAGGTTAAAGACCCTATGGGTGATACCTACAATAGGACGGCATTTATTGATGAGCGAACAGAGATGATGCAGACCTGGGCTGACTATCTTGATGCGCTTGTCGCCGAAGACCCTGCTGAGTAATGGGTTATCTTTATACAGCATGCCCTAGTAGGGTGGCTCTAATCATATAGGGGGAGGGCTTTAACTCTGTAGCAATATATAAAGTAAAACTACGTCGAGTGAAATAATGAAAAGACAGAACCTGATTAACACCATATTCGGATTATTGCTTATTGCGCTTCTATATCATGGGGTCCAACTAAATAACTGGGTATTGGAAAATAGGGAACGGCTAGAGATGCTTGAAAAATAAAGAACCAAGCATCGTTGAGTGAGCCGATTTTAAAAAAGTGAATTTGATGGCGGAACCAACACGACATGACTGACGACACTAAATTAGACAAGGATACGCACAAGTCTGACTGGATGGTACCGCCAAGGCCGAATGTACCTAAAGCGATTGAAGAAGCCAGACAAATAGCAAAGAACACCTATCGCAAAGCGAGAGCCAGCATAGTTGGAGAAAAATATGACTCACATTGAGCTTGTATCAGCAATTGCGCAAATTGTTGAGGCAATAATCTTGATAGCTTCAGTTTTTTACTTGAGTTTACAAGTCAAGCAAGCAAATCTGCTATCTAGGTCCGAAACAAGAAGAGTTATGATGAAAATGGACCTTGACGATATCTCTGTAGGGCGTGACCGTCCAGAAGTGATTGGTCTCTTCACCAAGGAAGAATTATCGCCTGAAGAGAAAATAGTTTTTGCCCATCATTTGCTGATTACAATTAGACAAAGAGAATACGAATGGCAAGAGTTTCAGGAAAACGGTGTTGATACTGATGTTTATGAAACGTACGCGAAAGTATTGAATGTTCATCTTGGAACCAAACGGAGTCGTAGATGGTGGAATGAATTCAAAGAAATGTATAACCCTGACTTTGTTTCTTTTGTTGATAGTCGGATTGCCGACCAACCACTGACTTCATATTTCGGCAAGTATGATGCCTATGAGTCAAAGTTTTCTTGAGCCGATTTTGAAAAAATTGGGTTTTATGATGGGACGCATGCGACA
>Ga0213858_10000516_pt1 | contig 18497 bp, 20 predicted proteins | sample PICome_FD_160122 | JGI IMG/M metagenome (GOLD analysis project Ga0213858, IMG submission 160122) | Coastal seawater microbial communities near Pivers Island, North Carolina, United States - PICO245 | ecosystem: Environmental > Aquatic > Marine > Coastal | place: USA: North Carolina | collected... | reverse complement strand
TAACAGCGCCCATCTGAGGAGACCATGTCACTAAGCAGAGAAAATGCCGAGCAGTTCGCGCGGGTACTCACCGAGTCATTGCCTTATATCCAGCGCTTCACGGGCAAGACCATGGTGATTAAATTTGGCGGAAACGCCATGACCGACCCTGAGCTTCACGAGCATTTTGCGCGCGATGTGGTTTTGATGAAGCTGGTTGGTATGAACCCGATTGTCGTCCACGGAGGTGGTCCGCAGATAGGTAAGTTGCTGGATCGACTGGGTATCGAATCAACCTTCATCGATGGGATGCGGGTAACTGACGAAGAAACCGCTGACGTCGTTGAAATGGTCTTAGGAGCCGCCGTAAATAAAGAAATTGTTGACAGCATTCAGCGCAATGGCGGGCGCGCTGTCGGCATTACAGGAAAAGACGGCGGATTGGTTCATGCGAAAGCATTAAGTCGCCCTCAGAAGGAGGGTGAAAAAACCAATGACTTTGGCTTGGTGGGTGACGTCGCTAGTATTGATACCGACATCCTGACCAAACTTACCAGTAGCGGTTACATACCTGTCATTGCGCCGGTTGCAGGTGGGCAAGACGGCCATACCTACAACATTAATGCTGATTTGGTGGCTGGCAAGCTTGCCGAGGTCTTGTCGGCTGAAAAACTGATCCTACTAACCAATGTATCTGGTTTACTCGACAAGCAAGGCGAAACCCTAACAGGGCTTAACACGGCCAAAGTCGAAGCTCTGATCGACGATAAGACGATATCAGGCGGTATGCTCCCAAAAATCGAATGCGCGCTTGGCGCTGTGAAAAATGGAGTCAATAGTGCCCACATCATCGACGGTAGGGTGGCACACGCCACGCTACTCGAAATATTTAGTGACGAGGGTATCGGCACCTTGATCAGCAACAAGCCAGCAGAATCCGGCAACTAAGCAACGACACCGTTCAGGATTGAGACGTCACAATGCAGCAACGCCACCCTAATCGAAAGCAACAGATCCTGCAGGCGCTAGCCGCCATGCTGGAATCAAATGCGGGGGATAAAATCACCACCGCTAAACTGGCGGCCGAACTCGAGGTATCGGAAGCTGCCTTGTATCGACACTTTCCCTCGAAAGCCCGAATGTATGAATCTCTGCTGGATTTTGTCGAAGAAACGATTTTTAGCCGAGTTACCGCTGTCTTGAATGACGTACAAGATCCTCTGGAAAGGTGTTATCAGATACTGCTGCTGGTCATCATCTTCTGTGAACGAAACCCCGGGATCAGCAGGATACTTAACGGCGATGCCCTTCTTGGCGAAAACCCTCGACTCCGAGCCCGGGTTAACCAAATTTTTGAGCGGATTGAGACGCAACTGCGGCAGTGTCTTCGTCTTGCAGAGACCGAGCAGGATTGGCGAACGTCAATCCCACTAAAAACTGCCGCTAACTTAATGCTAGCAACTACCGAAGGTAAAATAGCTCAGTTCGTCCGCTCGGACTTTGATAGCAACCCCAGTGAAACGTGGCCCGAGCAGTGGTCGCTGTTGGTAAGCTCGATTAAGAAACCTGTCCCGGGCGCTAGCGGGGTCTAGACCCGCTTCCGCCGCGACTCAGAGACCGCCTTAAAAGAACGACATCCTGAATTTGAGAGAAGCGCCCTTTGTCTTGCTCAAAAGAGGCGGTCACCTTCTCGGACTGAATTCGCCGCTCGGTAATAGACTTGGCATTGGTTTCGATTTCTCTCCGGATAGCCGCGATCGACTTTAGGTCCGCCTCGCTGGCTTCGCGGCCACGACGTTCTGCCTCGGCGATTCTTGCCAAATAAGACTCCAATCGAGCCCTCAGAGATCGTTGATTGCTCGATAAAATCGACAGCCGGATTTTTATTTCACTCAGCGCCCTCTGATGCGCCGCCTCGATATCGTCGACAGTGCTGTAGCGAAGTAATAGTTGCCGATCCCATTCAGCGAGCCTCTGCTTCTCAACAACGGCATCTCTCTTAAGCCTTGCGACCAAGTCCTGATCATCCATTTCTTCGGCGGTGAGCTGACGTGGCACAATTTCGACTACTCTGCCGTTCTCATCCAGCACCTCATAGCCTTTGGCAATAAACTCCACGGGCACCTGCCAATCGACTACGGTGCCGCCAACCTCATTCTTATACCGATACAAGTTATCGGCGACTGCGGCTTGCGTCAGGGCAGCAATGGCAATAATTAAAAGGTTCTTAAACACCGAATTCCTCTCGGTACTCTCTCATCTTGGCCAAACTCTGGGCACTATCGTCCTGAGTTTCCAGCCAATTAATAATGTCATGTAGCGTAATAACACTTCGCACTTTGAGGCCCAGAGACTGCTCGGCTTCCTCAACAGCAGAGTGCTGCCCCGTTCCTCGCTCGCAACGATCCAAGCCAATCACCACGCCAGCCGCTGTAGCGCCATGAGCCTTTATTAGATCTACCGAGTGACGAATCGCCGTGCCCGCTGTAATAACATCATCGATGATGACAACATTCCCCGATAAAGGGGCACCCATCAGCTGCCCGCCTTCACCATGGGTTTTCACCTCCTTTCTATCGAAGGTAACTGGAAGATCGCGCTCATGGTTATTGAGTAGAGCAACAGCTGCTGATGTCGCCAGCGGTATCCCCTTGTAAGCGGGACCAAACAGCGCATCGGCTCCAGAAAACTCATTGGCAATAATGGCCGCATAGCAACGGCCTAAAGTCGACATAGCCTTGCCGGTGGAGAATACCCCCGCATTGAAGAAGTAAGGACTCACACGTCCCGATTTGAGCGTAAATTCGCCGAAGCGCAAGGCACCAAACTTAATGGCTAGCTCAATAAAGTCCCGACGTATATCACTCTGTGCTTTAGCTATAGCTATGGACACCCTTTTATCTCTCGCCTAACCCTTTATTCACGCCGTTCATCTCAAGCATAGCCTCTCTCAACGTCATAATAGATCGACTTGCCCATGCTTTAACGTAGTATACCGACTCGGCGTGTTTAGGAACAAAAAATGCGTGTCTTGTCGCTAGTGGTGGATGGTTATGAGCGAGCAGCCTCGCAAGGGCTGATCCCCTGGGTCTTTGAACAGAACGCAGATATCATTTGTCTGCAAAACACGCATTGCTCAGAATACTCGATCAAGACAGATGCGGCGTTCCCTGAGGGCTATCACGCCTACTTCGCTGATAACTACGACAACCCGTCGATCAATGGTTGTGCTATCTACTGCAGAGATATGCCCAAAGCAATCATGATGGGTCTCGGTTTCATAGACTTCGATCACCTCGGCATTTATCTTCAAGCTGACTACGACACCTGCAGTATCGGTTCGTTGTTAGTGCCATCAAGCGTAGCACCGGATGGCGACCGTAGCGTAAAGCTATCGTTTCTGCATCAGCTCGATGCGCATCTTCAAAAAGTCCGAAATAAGAAGCGTGATTTTATTCTCTGTGGTGGCTGGGAAATGGCGTGGCGCCCTGTGGACGCAGAGGAGTCAGGCAATAGAATCGATATTCCGGGGTTCAGCACAGAGGAGCGCGATTGGCTGGGTTCACTCTATCGCGATGGCTATGCCGATGCCTTCCGTGAAGCAGAACCCGACAGTGAAGAGTTCACCTGGTGGCCAGAAGGCGACGACTCGCCAGGAATCAGAACCGACACCCAAATCATTTCCGAATCGCTTTGCGCGAGTGTCGAATCAGCATCGGTGTACACCAACGATGTATTCTCGTCGCACGCACCGGTTATCGTCGACTACGATATTACCCTCTAACCTTGGCTTAATGCGTGTCGCTGCGCAGCCAATAAAGATTGACGCGCCGCATCGGCTAAGCTCAACATCTGATTCAATTCATCGCGCGAGAAAACAGCCGACTCTGCGGTGCCTTGAACCTCTACAAACCCGGTATCGCCCAGCATTACGACGTTAACATCGCTATCTGCTGAAGAGTCCTCCGGGTAATCAAGGTCTAAAACTGCTTGTCCTCGCCACATACCGACCGATACTGCAGAGACGAGGTCGATGAGCGGGTCTTCCGTCAACAAACCCTCACGTTGCAGATGATTGAGAGCAAGAACCACAGCAACGCAGCCCCCAGTTATCGCCGTTGTTCTAGTGCCGCCATCCGCTTGCAAAACATCGCAGTCGACCGTGATGGTTCGCTCGCCCAGCAAGCTAAGATCCAAGCTCGCTCGTAAAGAGCGGCCAATAAGGCGCTGAATTTCAACGGTTCTGCCTGTCTGTTTTCCTCTCGAAGCCTCACGATCCACTCGAGTATTGGTGGAACCCGGTAACATCCCATATTCAGCCGTGAGCCAACCCTGACCGCGACCGCGTAAAAAGGATGGCACGCTCTCGCTGACAGACGCGGTACACAACACGCGAGTGTTGCCAAAAGAGGCCAGTACAGAGCCTGCCGCATTAGCCGTGAAACCCACGTCAAAATCGACGACTCGCATTTCGTCATATTGCCGCCCACTGGGTCTTACTACTTGCTCAACCACCACTGATCTCCCTTTTAATACTGCTGATTTACTACGATATTGCTAGACTCTACGACCGAGCCACCAAGAGGAAAAGGCATGGCGCAAAGTATGACCGGATTCGCATCCGAGACGGTATCTATTGCCGACTGGAATTTGTCTCTCGAATGCAAATCGGTAAACAGCCGCTTCCTCGATCTGAATATTAAGCTACCCGAGGCATTACGAGCGAGCGAAGCAACGATACGACAGAAGGTATCGGAGGCGTTAAACCGGGGAAAAGTTGAAATAAATGTCCGACTGGAGCGTGGTGAAGCTGTATCTGACCTGATTGTAAATCACAGCCGATTGAATGCGCTGAAAGTGGCTCTCGCTCAAATAGAAAAGGAGTTTCCAAATAGTCCCGCACCCAGTCAGCTGGATTTGTTGATGTCGCCCGGCATTTGGTCGGGGGACAGTCCAGACCGTGATCTCCTAACCAGCACCTGTGAGCAAGCCGTGTCTAGTCTGCTTAAAAGTCTGGTCGAGATGAGAAAAGACGAAGGTGACAAGCTGGTGTCGCTGATCAAAGACCGCTGTCAACAGATCTCAGCGATGGTCGCCGAGTATCGGGATCAACTCCCGGCTTTGCGAGAAGCACAGCGCCAACGTGTCGTTGATAGGCTTCAAAACCTCAATATCGCTCACGATCAAGATCGACTCGAGGAAGAGCTAGCATTTCTTGCTAGCAAGGCAGACGTAGCCGAAGAGCTAGATCGCTTGGATGCCCACGTTACCGCCGTGAATGACGCCGCTTCAGGTAAAGGGCCCTGCGGACGCAGACTCGACTTTTTGATGCAAGAACTCAACCGAGAAGCTAATACCTTGGGATCTAAAACCACCTCTCTAGTGACCACGAACACTTCGGTCGACCTCAAAGTGATCATCGAACAAATGCGCGAACAGGTACAAAATCTTGAGTAGCCAGCATGACAAGACCAAAGGCACTTTGTTTATTGTCTCTGCACCAAGCGGAGCAGGAAAAACATCGTTGGTGAAAGCCCTGATTGCCAGCCTCGACAACGTTGTGGTCTCTGTTTCTCACACAACCCGGCCGAGCCGTCCAGGTGAGGTCGATGGTGTCAATTATCACTTTGTGGATGAGGAAACATTTCTCAAGCTTAGATCCGAAGATGGCTTCTTCGAATGGGCAGAGGTGTTCGGGAATCTCTATGGCACTGCGAAAGCGGGCATCGATGACCAATTAGCCCGCGGCATTGATGTGATACTCGAAATTGACTGGCAGGGAGCTCGTCAGATTCGCGCGCAGCGCGACGATGCCGTAAGCCTTTTTATCCTGCCGCCCTCAACAGCAACACTGCGACAGCGATTGACCACCAGAGGTCAAGATAATGACGAGGTCATCGAGAAGCGAATGCTCGCAGCAAAAGCAGAGCTTGCACACTACAACGAAGCCGACTTTCTGGTATTGAATGATGTCTTTGAGCGCGCGCTTGAAGACTTGCGGTCAATTGTGCGAGCCTGTCGCTTGAAGCAGGGGAAGCAAGGCAAGAACCTGCACAACACTCTGTCTGATCTTTTGTCAGACTAGGCGCTTTGGAAATTCGACAAGCAAATAGGCTTGTCGTTATACTGCGCGCCCTTTTTTAGAGAGTCACATCAATGGCACGGGTTACTGTCGAAGACTGTTTAGATAACGTTGATAATCGGTTCGAGCTTGTTTTGTTAGCCGCGAAGCGGGCACGGCAATTGAGCACTGGTGGTAAAGACCCACTGGTGGAAGAGGAATCCGATAAGGCAACTGTCATCGCTTTGCGAGAAATCGCCGACGGCCATATCACGCCCGAGGTGATGGCTCGTGAGCACGAGCTTGAAGCTGAAGAAGAGTTTGCTGCCAGCTTCGAGGCTCCTGTCCTCTAAACGACCGGACAATTCATGTCCACGCCGCTCCAAGCCTTGGGAGTTTCATTCAACGACGTAACACGTCGCTTGGGACTCCACAGCACGTCGCGGCCCCAACTGCTACCCGTCCACAGCCAGCGGCAATCTTTCACTGGCTTCGAGGATATTATTAGCGCTTATTTGCCTGCTTCTGAGATCAGGGAAATCAAGCGCGCCTATTTCTATGCCGAGCAGGCGCACTATGGTCAGGCGCGCCGGACCGGCGAGCCGTACGTTACACATCCGCTAGCCGTCGCTACCGTGCTGGCTCGCATGCGTATGGACCACGAGAGCATCATGGCGGCGTTGTTGCACGATGTGATCGAAGATACAGGCGTCACTAAAGATGACATTCGCACGCAGTTTGGTGCCGAGGTGGCTGACCTTGTAGATGGCGTGAGCAAACTGACTCACGTTGAGTTTGATAGCGCCGAACAGAAACAGGCCGAAAACTTCCAAAAAATGACCCTCGCCATGGCGAAGGACATTCGTGTGATCTTAGTAAAGCTGGCCGATCGATTGCACAACATGCGCACGCTGGGTGTCATGTCGAAAGAGGCCAAGAAGCGGATCGCGAACGAGACGCTAGATATTTACGCACCCATCGCCACCCGCCTCGGCATGAATGAAGTTCGAATAGAATTTGAGGATTTGGGGTTGCGTGCGCTTTACCCGATGCGAGCAAGGCGACTGGAAGCCGCTCGAGAAGCCGCAGGAGGTCGTCGCAAGCAACTCATCGAACAAATCAGTGCGCAGATCGAACAGGCGCTAGTAAGGGAAGATGTGGATGGGCGGGTTGTCGGACGGGAAAAACACCTGTTCAGCATCTATCAAAAAATGCGCGCAAAACGGAAATCGTTTTCCGACATTATGGATATCTTTGCTTTTCGCATCATTGTCGACAGCGTCGATGCTTGCTACCGAGCACTAGGCGTCATCCACTCTTTATACAAACCAGTTCCTGGTGAATTTAAAGACTACATCGCCATACCCAAAGCAAACGGCTACCAATCACTGCATACAGTACTTCGAGGTATGCACGGGGTCCCGATTGAAATCCAGATTCGAACTCGCGATATGGAAGACATGGCCAATAATGGCATTGCGGCGCACTGGCTGTACAAAAGCAGCCAAGAGGGATCGAATATTTCACAAATGCGGGCTCGCGAATGGGTTCAGGGCTTGCTTGAGATGCAACAGACTGCGGGTAACAGCCTTGAGTTTATCGAAAACGTTAAAGTCGACCTGTTTCCTGACGAGGTGTATGTATTCACGCCAAAAGGCGACATTCTGGAGCTTCCAAAGGGCGCCTGTGCCGTTGATTTTGCCTATGCAGTGCACACCGATGTGGGCAACCGCTGTGTAGCTGCCAGAATTAACAATCAGCTAGCGCCGCTGTCAGAGCCGCTTGAAAGTGGTGTTAATGTCGAAATCGTGACATCGCCAGCGGGTCGCCCGACACCATCATGGTTGAACTTTGCGGTCACAGCACGTGCACGCTCGCACATACGTCATTTCCTAAAGCAACAAAGACAAGATGAGTCAGTTACGCTAGGTAAAAAGCTACTCGAAAAAGCGTTGCTGTCATTGTCAGCCGAGCAAAGCCGCTCCCCCGACGAGATAAGCTCGCTAATAGCAGAGAAATATTCCGATATCACCGCTGACGACCTGCTTACTGATATCGCTTTGGGTAATCGTCTACCCCAGATGGTGGCATCAACATTACTAGGTCGATCAGAGGAGGCTTTGGAGCAATCTGACAGCGCACTTTCTATCCGCGGTACCGAAGGCTATGTCTTGGTCTACGCCAAGTGCTGCTGCCCACTGCCGGGCGATCCTATCGAAGGGTTTTTGAGCCCAGATAGAGGTCTGGTGGTGCACCGTGAAAACTGCCGAAATCTTAACGATCTCAGAGAGCAGCCAGAGCGACTCATGCCGCTTCGTTGGGACGACGATATTGACGACACCTACCCTGTGGCAATTCGTATCGAAATGGCGAACCAGCGAGGCATGATTGCCACATTAGCCACCAAGCTCAGTGCCATTGGGCTTAATATCGAGCGTATTTCAACACAAGACGAATCCGTGCATTTCTCTAGCATTATTATTGAGCTTCAACTGACAAGCCGAATTCATCTAGCAAGAGTCATGAAGCGCGTGCGAGTGATGGAAGGCGTGCGCAAAGTCGTTCGTTGCAGCCGGCGTTAAGCGCTGACAAAAAGGGAAAATTCATGAACAACCGAGCCGTTATCAATACTACCCACGCACCTTCTGCCATTGGCCCTTATTCTCAGGCCATCAAGGTTGGCAATACCGTATGGATCTCAGGCCAAATCCCTCTCGACCCTAACACCATGGAAGTGGTGTCCGGCGGTATTGTCGAGGAAACGCGGCAGGTCTTTGCTAATTTGATCGCCATTGCCGAAGCAGCCGGCGGCACCTTGGACAATGCGGTGAAAATCAATATTTCGCTCACCGATCTCAATAATTTTGCCGCGGTAAATGAAGTCATGGCTGATGTGTTTTCTGAGCCTTACCCTGCTAGAGCATGTGTTCAAGTCGCAGCCCTACCCAAGGGGGTTCAAGTGGAAATTGAGGCGGTTCTTACCCTCTAATTCATCTGAGCGTTGTTAATAGCGACAGCGTAACCTTCTCGAAAGCTCGGATACTGCAATGAGATGCCCAGTGCTCGAAGGCGCTGATTACTGACCCTCCGGTTAGCTCGATTTGCACTTGCCCGCTCGCCAGTAGCACTGATGCCGAGGGCTTCGAGACACCAGTTTTCGATGTTGGCAATCGTGGCGGGTTCATCATCATTTGCATTGAGCGTCGGCGGAATAGACTCACCTTGATGCACCAAGATCAGTAGCTCAGAAATGATGTGCGCCAAATCGTCGCGATGGATTCGGTTGCTGTACTGCTCTCCTGGTGACGACACCTTGCCCGCCATCACTTCTCGAAGCCAGGTTGGATTGGCTCCGTCGTACAAACCGCTAGGTCGAATCACGGTGGTCGTGGCTGAGCGCCTGAGTTGGTCCTCGGCCGACAACAAGGCGGCAACATACGGGTCCTCAAATGCCAGAGCCGACTCTTCATCGACCCATCCACCCACGCGCTCAGCGTACACCCGCGTCGACGACACCGCCATGACGTGGCGGATTTGAGGCGCCAACACCGACGCGACAGCGCGCGCGCCCTCAGCATAACCTTGCTGATAGCCTGCCTGGTCGAAGGCTGTAGGCGTTGGGGTAAACAACAGATAATCTGCTCCCAGTTCGCTGGCAGCGGACAGCGAGTCAGGCTTTGTGTAATCACCTTGGACGCAGTGCGATAGGCTGTCGGGTAAGCGATCGGGTGATCTGGACAAACCAGAGACCAGCCACCCCTGAGCTAATAGCAATGGCGCCACCCGACAACCAATATCACCGCAACCAACGATCAAGAGATGTGGACGCTTCACGACAGTCTCCCTGTACCGCTATTATCTAACCATCTCATCATCGTAGTTCACCTGTGTCAGATCACATTCTTCAACTGCCGCTAACCCATTTCAAGGGTGTTGGTAAAAAGCTAAACGAAAAGCTCAAGCAAATGGGTGTGAGCACGTTAGAAGATGTGCTGTTCCATTTTCCACTGCGCTATCAGGATAGGACAAAACTCAGCCTAGTCGGTGAGTTGCGCGAGGGTATGGATGCCTATATTCAAGGGACGATTCGCGCAGCCGGCGTGACCCGTGGCCGCCGATCGACTCTTATCGTTAAGTTGGAAGACGGGACAGGGCTCGTAACGCTGCGCTTTTTCCATTTCAGGCGCGCGCAAGTGCTACAGATGCGAGTTGGTTCGACGCTAACCGCATTCGGCCAACCAAAATTTGTCGGCGGTCAACTTGAACTCATTCATCCCGAATATCACGTCGGTGATCAAACACCAGACTTGGCATCAACGCTGACACCCGTATACCCAACGACCGAGGGCGTTGGACAGGCGACGTGGCGAAATCTTACGACGCAGGCATTGCGTGAGCTGGCAAATAATCCTCCCACGGACTATTTGGGCGACGTGCTATCCGATCAACTCAGCCTGTCAGATGCGATAACGCTGCTCCATCGACCGCCTTCATCGGCCAATATTCAACAGATTCTCGACTCAGACCATCCAGCGCACCACCGGCTGGCACTCGAGGAGCTCACTGCCCATCAGCTCTCCATGCTCAATAATCGCCAGCGCAACGAGGCCAAGTCCACCCATCCGGTCACGGGGACAGGTGATCTCGCAAAGCTACTCGTTACGTCCTTACCCTTTCAGCTCACTGGCGCGCAACAACGGGTGTGCCAAGAGATTCGTGGTGATTTGCAGCGCAGCACGCCGATGCTTCGACTGCTTCAAGGGGATGTGGGCTCCGGCAAAACCCTGGTAGCGGCTGTTAGCTCATCACACATGGTAGAGAGCGGTCATCAAGTCGCCTTGATGGCTCCTACCGAGCTACTCTCAGAGCAGCATTACACGGCGTTCGAGCGCTGGTTCACGCCTCTCGGAGTCAAAGTGCTGCGCCTAACAGGTCAAGTTAAAGGCAAGGCGCGGATAGCATCATTGGAAGCCATCGCGAATGGTGACGTCGATATCGTTATAGGCACCCATGCCTTATTTCAGGAGTCTGTCAGTTTTTCTTCTCTGGGGCTGGTGCTAGTCGATGAGCAACACCGGTTTGGCGTGAATCAACGCCTATCGCTTACACAACGGGGTATTGAGACAACAACGCCACACCAACTGACTATGACAGCGACGCCCATTCCTCGCACTCTATCAATGGTGGCCTATGCCGATCTCGATTGCTCCGTCATCGACGAGATGCCACCGGGGAGGCAGGCAATCACCACCTCGGTGATCGATAATGAGCGTCGGTCATCTGTCATACAGCGCGTGGGGACTGCCTGTCGCGAGGGCAAGCAGGCCTATTGGGTCTGCCCGCTGATTGAGGAGAGCGAACTACTATCGGCCAACGCCGCTGAAGAGACCTACAGCACACTCCAAGCCGAACTCCCTGATTTAACAATTGCTTTGCTACACGGGAAGCTCGGGAGTGACGAGAAGGCATCGATCATGGCGGACTTCGCCGCTGGTAACACGCATATCCTAGTCGCCACGACAGTCATCGAAGTCGGTGTCGATGTGCCTAATGCTAGTCTAATGATCATCGAAAATGCGGAGCGTTTTGGTCTGGCGCAACTGCATCAGCTCCGTGGGCGTGTCGGTCGGGGCTCTATCGAAAGCCACTGTCTACTGGTATTTCAGTCACCGTTAAGCCAAACCGCTCGCGAACGTTTAACCGTGATGAGAGAAAGTCAGGATGGCTTTGTCATTGCAGAGAAAGACCTTGCAATTCGAGGTCCCGGAGAGGTGTTGGGCACCCGTCAAACTGGGCTATCATCTTTCCGGGTGGCGCGGCTTCCCGAGCACGAAGGTCTGCTAGAGCAAGCGCAAGTGCTCGCAAAAGAGTTGATACAAAACGAGCCACCACTTGCTAACGCCCTCGAGAACCGATGGACCCGAGACCGACAAGCCTTCGGGCAGGTATGAAGGGTCGAAAGCTTTTGAACCATATGAGATCCCTATGTCTGTAACCTCTGCAAGCCAGACACCTAAATTCACCGCTCTGTTACAGGTCATGCGGTTTGATAAGCCGATAGGAACCTATCTGCTATTAGCCCCAGCGCTTTGGGGTCTCGTCATCGCCTCCGGCGGCATACCCAGTGCACAATTACTAATCACCTTTATTGTCGGCGCCGTTGTCATGAGAGCTGCTGGCTGCACCACGAATGACCTCACGGACCGCAAGCTAGACGGTCATGTGGAACGGACCAAGCACAGGCCATTGGTGACCGGCGCGATCTCACCGTTAGAAGCTTTTTCATTATTAGCCTCCCTGATGGTCGTCGCATTTATTTTGGTCTGGCAAACAAATCTGCTCACTGTCCAGTTAGCCTTTGTCGGCGCAGCACTTACCATCATCTATCCCTTCATGAAGCGGGTTACTCATCTGCCGCAAGTGGTTTTGGGAGCTGCTTTTTCGTGGAGCATTCCAATGGCATTCGCGGCTGCTAGCAGTGACCTACCGACAGGACTCTGGTGGCTGTTTGCCGCCAATCTGTTATGGGTCGTGGTTTACGACACACAATATGCAATGGTTGATAGAGAGGACGATTTGTCGGTGGGCATTAAATCCACCGCAATTTTGTTCGGCGCTTTAGATACCCGCATTATTTTGATCCTGCAGCTGATCTGTCTCCTATGCTTCATCGCAACGGGTGTCGCTTTCGGTCTGTCTGCTATTTTTTACTGCGCTATCGCCGCGGTCGCTCTACTATTTTTCCGACATCAGCAATTGATTCGCGACCGTTCAACCGAGCTGTGTTTTCAGGCATTCAACGAAAGCAAATGGATTGGCCTCATTGTCTTGCTGGGCCTGTTGGGACATTACTGGCTCTATCCCGTATAGATCTGACCAATAGACTAAGGGCAATTCGGTTTGGAGCTTTCTCTCTACCCCAACATGACGGATATATCAGCCGATGAATGGCGCGGGTTTTTCCCTTCGCGTTATCCGTTCTTGCTCCCAGAGTTTTTTAAGGGACTGGAGGCTTCGGGGAGCACCAACGGAAAAACAGGTTGGCAAGCCTGTCATCTGCAACTCAAGGATGAGGACGCAACTCTGGCCTTTGCCCCTGCGTTTTTGAAGAACCACAGTTATGGTGAGTACGTTTTCGATTGGGCTTGGGCCGATGCCTGGCATCGAAGTGGCATTGACTACTATCCAAAGCTAGTGACGGCAATCCCGTTTACCCCCGCTACTGGGCCGCGGCTTTGGCTAAACCCAAATCGCCCTGATTCATTGCCCGCGCTCATTGCAGCCGTGTCCCAGTGGTGTACCGAGTCTGGTATTTCAAGCTGGCATATTCTGTTTCCTGATCAGTCACTATCGGAGCAATTAGTGGATCACGGTTTAGTGCAGCGAATGACGACTCAGTTCCATTGGTTTAACCGTGGGTATTCCGACTTTGATGATTTTCTAGCGACGTTTAATAGCCGAAAACGAAAGGCCTTGCGCAAAGAACGAAACGCAATCGCTGCGCAAAATTTGTCCATGACCACGAAAGTCGGCGCTGAAATTACCCCAGAGGATTGGCAGTTCTTTCACTACTGCTACCAAACAACCTACCTAAAACGCAGCGGACACGAGGGCTACCTAACCGATCTGTTTTTTACCGACGTCTGTCCAACACTGAACGATAGTACGGTTATGGTCATAGGGCATGAAGGCGATATGCCGGTCGCTGCCGCACTCTACTTTGTCGACGACGATACGCTGTATGGTCGTTACTGGGGCTGCATAAAAGAATTCGATTTTCTGCACTTCGAAGCGTGCTACTACCAGGGCATCGAATACTGCATCAAGGCGGGACTGTCTAAGTTCGATCCAGGCGCTCAAGGCGAACACAAAATCCAGCGGGGGTTTGAACCGACACTGACTTATTCAAACCACTGGATTGCGGAGCCAAGACTCAAGGCTGCTGTCGAAGACTTCTGCCGCAGAGATTGTGATCACGTCAAACAATACCGAGAGCAGGCATCAACGCTGCTGCCATTTAAAGCCGAGTAGGGTGAATAAGTAGTTACTCGGGGGCGGAGTCGCGAAGAAAAACCAGATTGTTCCCCGATGATTGCTCTGCACTGAAATAGTAACCACTGCCAGTGAACGATTTCAGTTGTTCTGGGTCGGTCAACTGTTTGTCGATGATGTAGCGCGCCATAACACCGCGAGCTTTTTTAGCAAAAAACGAAATCATCTTGTATTGACCGTTTTTCAAGTCTTTGAACTGCGGGGTGATGATGTCGGCATTAAGCGACTTTATTTTCACAGCCTTAAAGTATTCGTTGGAAGCGAGGTTAACCAAGGTCTCCGTTCCCGCACTGGATAAATCAGCATTAATCGCGTCGGTGATTCGGTCGCCCCAGAACTCGTAGAGGTTCTTTCCACGCTGATTAGAGAACTTGAGGCCCATCTCCAAACGGTACGGCTGCATCAAATCAAGCGGTCGCAACAAACCATACAGCCCCGAAAGAATACGGAGGTGTGACTGCGCAAACTCGAGATCATCGGCGCTCATGGTCTCGGCTTCGAGACCGGTATAAACATCACCCTTGAATGCCAAAATTGCCTGCTTGGCGTTAGCGGTAGTCGACTCGGGCTCCCAGTTCATAAATCGCTCGTGATTCAGGGATGCAATTGCCTCACTGACACCCATAAGCGATCTAATGTCATCAGGCGCCAGTGTCCTGGCATCGTCAACAAGTAACACCGATTGATCCATAAATTGAGGGTTAGACGTTTGATCAGTAATGCTCGGTGACTCGTAATCTAGCGTCTTCGCTGGAGATAGAACTGTCAGCACGGTGAATCTCTCTGCAATTTTCGTAGTCCGATGATAACCTTCCCTGTCGCGTAGAGAAATGGGTAGGGTCCGCCATGGGCTGGGCAAGCATTGCACAACAAATCGACCGCTTGAATGCCGCCACCGGGCGAGTCGTGGCAAATGCTGCGCTTCTAATGGCGCTCATCACCACCGGTATTGTGGTAATGCGATACGGCTTCGGTCAGGGGTCGATCGGTGCGCAAGAGTCCGTGCTGTATTTGCACGCAACCCTTTTCATGCTGGGTGCGGCGCCCACCTTACTCGCCGATAAACATGTCCGTGTTGATGTTTTTTACCGTGCCATGTCCGAGCGACGACAAACCTGGGTGAATACCATTGGCCACACAGCTTTTACACTTCCGTTTTGCGCACTCATTTTCTTTGGATCATACGATTATGTCGCCGAGAGCTGGCACATCCTCGAGGGCTCCCCGGATCCTGGCGGCATCCCCGCAGTTTTCTTATTGAAAACCCTGATGCCGCTGCTGGCAGTGCTACTCGCCTTGCAGGCGATCAGTCAGATTATCAAAGGACTTATTGTTCTCTCGGAGGCACCGGACAATGGTTGAAGGTGAACTAGCTCTCGCACTTTTCGGGACAGTCTGTCTGCTCCTGCTGTTTGGATTCCCTGTTGCTTTGACCCTAGCGGGTACCGCTCTGCTATACGCCGCGATTGGCGTTATTGTCGGTCACTTCGATGCGAGCTTTGTGTCGGCGCTGTCAGGTCGATTATTCGGCACCATGACCAATGAGACATTAGTAGCGGTGCCGCTGTTTATTTTGATGGGAGTCACGCTCGAGCGCGCCAAAATTGCCGAGCAATTACTCGCCTCAATGGCCAGTGCGATGGGCCGCCAAACAGGCGGATTGGGTGTCTCGGTCATTATTGTTGGTGCCTTGCTGGCTGCTAGTACCGGGATTGTGGGCGCAACGGTCGTGACGATGGGTGTACTGGCTTTACCCACGATGCTCCGTGCAGGTTATCAGCCAGCCCTAGCCTCCGGCCTAATCTGTGCAACCGGTACCTTGGGGCAGATCATCCCTCCATCGATCGCGTTGGTTCTGTTGGGCGACATCATGTCCACGGCCTACCAACAAGCACAGCTCAAAGCTGGCATTATCAATACACAAACAGTATCGGTCGGTGACCTGTTTGTAGGCTCTCTGGTGCCCGGTTTATTGCTGGTCGGCCTCTACCTTGGCTATTTATTGTTGGTGGCCTGGCGCAACCCAAATCACTGCCCAGCGCCAGAACAAGCCTCTGAAGAAAAGACCTCGATTTTTCAGGCGATATTGCCACCTCTAGCGCTTATTGTTGTCGTGCTGGGTTCGATCATCGTCGGTGCGGCAACGCCAACAGAGGCGGCGGGTGTCGGTGCCGTCGGGGCACTACTGCTGGCAGCACAGCGCGGGGCTCTCAGCCGGTCTACCCTGTCAGATATCGCCAGATCCACCATGGAAACCACCAGTATGGTGTTTCTGATTCTTATCGGCGCTGCGCTCTTTTCGCTGGTCTTCCGAGGGTTTGGCGGCGATCAGTTAATCGAGGAGTTTTTCGCGGGCCTCAGTGGTGGGCCAGCCATGGCATTGCTCATTGTCATGGTGGTGATGTTCCTGCTCGGCTTTATTCTCGACTTCATCGAAATCACGTTTGTAGTGGTACCGATTGTTGCTCCTATTCTGCTGATGATGGGGTTCGACCCCATCTGGTTGGGTGTGATGATCGCTGTCAATTTGCAAACCTCATTCCTGACACCACCCTTCGGTTTTGCGCTCTTTTATTTGCGCGGCGTTGCCGATGAGGTAGTCGCCACAGCAGATATTTACCGCGGCGTCATACCCTTTGTTTTAATTCAGCTGCTGTTATTGCTTACACTGTGGTGGTTCCCAAACCTAGTCACTGGACTGCCTACTGCACTAGGTCGCTAATCCAACCAGTAACTGTCATCGAATACTCGTAAGACACGTTGTATCAGGATCGAAAATGAATCCCATTGATGAAAACCCGCGACCCCAGGGCGAACTTGCTTTGCAAACCGTGGCCATGCCGAAAGATACCAATGCTAATGGCGATATCTTTGGTGGCTGGCTGCTATCACAAATGGATATTGCGGGCGGTGTCGCTGCCGCAGAAGTCGCAGGAGGCCGCGTCGCCACTGTCGCGATTCAAGGCATGTCTTTCCTGACGCCCGTTCACGTGGGGGCGCTCGTTAGTTGCTACTGCGACATTTTGGATACGGGGCGAAGCTCGGTGCGGGTACTAATCGAGGTATGGATCAACTCACAACACGACGGCGAACCGATTAAAGTCACCGAAGGTGAATTCATCTACGTGGCGATCGATGACAACAAGCGCACCCGAACTATTGTGAGTCGGTAAAACTCACGGGGGGTAGTACCCTGTCTCTGACATTCAGGTAGGCACGCTCCGATATCTCGTGATAGTTGCGAACCCCAATCAAAAACTCCTCATAAGAGCTGCCAATTTTTGCAGCCATGGGATCTGATTGTCTGAGCGTATCGAGAGCAGTCACGGCGTTCGTATATAAGACATCGACAACATCATCGGGGAGAGGTCTCAGCTTGGTACCGTAATCATCAATCAATGATGTCAGCGACTGGTTGTTGCGCGCGGTAAATTCATCGAGCATGTCACCGTTTGTCGCGCGAGCGGCCTCCTCGATAATCGACTGCAAATCCGCGGGCAAGCGATCAAAAGCCTCTTGATTCACCGTAAACTCCAACATGGCACCAGGTTCATGCCAGCCGGGGTAGTAGTAATACTCAGCCACTTCCATAAGCCCCAGTGTCCGGTCGTTCAGTGGACCCACCCACTCGACAGCATCGATAACACCGGTTTGCATCGAGGTATAGATCTCGCCACCCGCCAAGCGCACGGCGGTACCGCCCGAGGCCGCAAAAACCTCACCCGCCAAGCCGGGAATCCGCATCTTCAGGCCGTTCAAGTCGGCTGATGATTTGAGCTCGCGATTGAACCACCCCGCCATCTGCACGCCCGTACTGCCGCCTGCAAAAGGTCTCACCCCGAAAGGAGCGTAGAGCTCGCGCCATAGCTCAAGGCCGTCACCGTAATGGAGCCAGCCGTTAATCTCTTGTGCCGTCATGCCGAATGGCACTGCGGTAAAAAATACCGACGCAGGAATTTTTCCTTTCCAATAATAGGCGGCGCCATGCCCCATTTCGGCGACCCCTTGTGAGACCGCATCAAACACTTCGAAGGGAGGAACCACCTCGCCGGCGCCGTATACTCTGACTGTGAGACGGCCGTCACTCATTGCATTAACGCGTCGAGCAAAATTCTCAGGGGCAGTTCCCAGGCCAGGTAAACCCTTCGGCCATGTCGTTACCAACTTCCATTCGAAACGCTCAAGCGATCTGTCCGTACCTTCCACTGCCGCTGCCGAGGGTTGATTCGAGGCATTCATTGCCCACAAGCCCAAGGTCAACACCAAAGCACCCACTAACGCGACGACAACTACCGGTAAAACCGTTTTCTCTTTCATCAGCAACTCACAATGCCTGAAGGTTGGCATACTGTAACACCAGCCATTTGCTTCCCTCAGCGAAATTCACTTCGATTCGCGCATTCGC
>Ga0213858_10000514_pt1 | contig 18502 bp, 46 predicted proteins | sample PICome_FD_160122 | JGI IMG/M metagenome (GOLD analysis project Ga0213858, IMG submission 160122) | Coastal seawater microbial communities near Pivers Island, North Carolina, United States - PICO245 | ecosystem: Environmental > Aquatic > Marine > Coastal | place: USA: North Carolina | collected... | reverse complement strand
GCAGGAACTACTCACTTATCTGAGAACGCTGTATGGTGGGACCAGAACATATGGAGACAGGGAAAGCATAGAGGTCATGTATATCACGGTTCTGAAATAATGACAGCCGACAGCACCTATTATGGAGCGCCTGGGCAAGTAATAGCCATGGACGGCTTATTCCTCGCAGCCAGTGGCAGAACGCTTAAAAAGGTCGGTTTAGAGAAGCCTGAATACTTTGAGGGAGGATGGGACTTCTACGACATACACTACACGACTACAGCGCATAAGAGTAAACTAAAAAACTATGTAGTACCTATTTCAGTATTACATAACTCCAAAGGAGAACTAGTAGGAAGAGACAGTTGGCACAAGAACAGACAAGCATTCATTGAGAGATCTAATCTCCCTCTATCCTTGTAGGCTTCTTTAGCCTAGCCATTTTTCTCTTGGCAATAGGGCTTGTACCTTTCTTGATAGCATCCCTGCAAGCCTTCTGCATCCGACTTCTATAAATCTCGTTCAACTTTTTCATATAATTATATATCATGGATGAACAAGAAAAATCCGAATTGATCTCTCGAATCAATAGGAAGTTTGTAAAGTTAGAAAAGAAGATATGGGATCTTGAACAAAGAAGCCTTACATTCAAAGTAAGGAAATACTGGAACCAGTTGCTGTCAGTTCTTTTTGTGTTTCTATCTTCTGCTGAAGGTAACACAGTATGGTCAAGATTCGGAATGATGGTAAGTACCATATACAAGTTCGTCAGGTCTGGATTCAAACTAGAAGATGAGCAAAAGCAAGTCGCACGCCTGGAGATATGCAAGACATGTCCAGACTTTGTTCCAAGCACAACTCAATGCAAACAGTGTGGATGCATCATGAGTAGGAAGGTTAAGATTTCCGAGGCTTCTTGCCCTTTGAAGAAATGGTAGAAGCCCACTTCTTACTTTTCTTAAGATTCTCCCAATACACTCTAACCTTCTCGGCCCCAGCCTTTCTCCAATAGTTAGAGTCTTTGTTTCTGTATTTCATTGTGAGAGAACATTAGTCGCTATTCTCTTCTTATCTGTACCTAGGGCTTTCTTGAGGAAGTTTTGTATGATTCCAATATAGGTTGTACCACCACCTACAACAGCAGATTTTAGTCTAGTTAGTTTGCCTAACCCTCCTCCAAGGTCTAACTCCTTCTGTGCCTTCATCGCTTTCCGAACTCTATCAAGATCTCTTCTTAAGGCTTCTTTCGCTCTTACATCCTCAGGCTTATCACCGCCCATACTACCGATTACTCTCTCGATCTCTGATGCTCTGTCTTCAAGATCTTTCATAGGATCATCTTCTTGCTCCATTAGAAGAGTAAATAGTCTTTCGTAAGGATCTTTCATTTCTTTATTAACTTTCTTATCCAGCCTGAACTAGGCTTAGGGCGGGGGCGAGGCTTCCCTTTACATCCTCACCCATACTGCTTGGGCACATTTCTCATGTAATATTATATAGAGTTCAAAAAAATAAAATGCCCTACCTTCTACTGAAAGCAGGGCACAAAAAAAAGATTCTAAAAAAAATCAGAGTAAGTCTACAACCTTACTCTTCCTCGAAGTAGGTATCACTACAGTTAACATACCATTCTCAAAACCAACCTCTGATTTAGAAGGATCAAAGTTCTCATCAATGTTCAGAGTAAAGTCCACATCCTTAGAACTAATACCATGATGCACGAACTTCACATCAGGATCCTTCTCGGATGTAGCAATAACTCTCAGTTTATTGCCAACAGCCTTTACCTTCACATTCTCCTTAGCGTACCCTGCAAGTGCGAACCTCACCCAAAGGTTCTCTAACTTGTCATCAAACCACACATCGCTGTGAGGATATGCAGGCATGTGTGAGAGTTTAGTTCTGGGCTCACTCGCAATGAAATCCCAGTTGTTCATAGCACGATCAAAGTGCTTCCATACCGAGTCGAAACTCGTCCAATAGTAGTTTGTCATTTTGTATATCTCCTTTCGTTTAGACAAGGAAGGGGAGTCCCAAAAGCGGCAACTCCCCTTTTCATATTATATACTCGTTATGACTAGGCTGATGGTTTTTTGTTAGATCCAAATTTTTTCATAAAGGCTCCAAGCATCCTCTTAAAGAATGACTCCTTCTTAGAATCCTGACCCTTCAATGGAGGTGGGATGCGCTGGTCAGCAGATGTATCATCAGTTGGCTCTTGTTGTGGATCCGTTGAACGACTGTAAGATGCCCTTGCCCCACCAAACATTTTCTTCTTCACATCCTCCGCTTCAGGATCAAAACGCTTCGACCTCTTTGTTGGTTTCCTTACGGTTGATGTCGGAAAACCTCCAACAAGTCCTCGGTTAGTTGAAGTTGATCTTGGAGGTGTATGATGTCTGCCAAGAATCTCTACAAGCAAGTTCAGAGTTTTGTTGTACGCTGGATTCATCTTAATTCACGCTAGGGTCATTTGTCGTAGTAATTCATACTTTTATATAGTTCCGAGTTTTTTTAGGAATGTTTCTCAGGGTTGTTAATAGTCGTCTCTTTCTAGTTGGCTTTTGTAGTATTCTTTGTGTTTTCTTCCTACTCGTTGTTGTCCTCGCCTCCATTTTTCGTAGTTGGCTTTGGCGATTTCTTCTTTTTGTTTTTCACTTGGTGGGGGTGGTGGTGTGGGGCGTTCGGTGGTGTATTTTTTTACACGCCCTACAGTTTCTAACATCAAACCTTTTAATCTACCTTTCCAATCCATTTGAGTTTCCTCTGATATTTTTATATAGTTCTGAGTTTTTTAGGAGTCCCTGTTTTTTGATATTTGTAGGAGTCCCTAAGTTTTTTATGGGACCCTATTTGTAAGACATGATGTTCCATATATGCGCGCCCAAGGAAACGGGACTCCTAACTTTTTGCGCCTTTTTACGCACGATTTGCGACATGCTAGGATAGGAAGTCCCATCCCTTTGCGACATGCTAGAAAGTTTTCTAGATTTCCCCTTGCGCTCGCGCCACGCTAGGTTATAATGGGGGCATGAAGCACAACAACGACGACATCATCCTCGCCGCCCTGGCCTGCTCCCCCGTCTTCGGCATCCTCGGCTTCCTCATCTGCTACAACCTTCCTTCCTGGATCGGTTGACGCCTAGCCTACTGCACACTACTATACAGCCATGGATAACACCTACGATTGCACTAGCGACCTTCCCGACAACTTCGACCCTTCGTGGGACGAGCCCGTTGAGCAAGACTGGGAGGATTGGCGTGATGAAGCCTATGAAGATGATTGGTATGATGCCGCTGTATGGGAGTCCGCCTATGGTCCTGCCGACGATGGTGGCTACCCCTTCTAATATGTTCCGCAAGTTCAAAGCACTATTCTCTATGGACGATCAATATACCTACACTGAGGCTAGGCTTCAGGCTATCTCTGAGGAACTGGGTCGCAACTTCCGTGCGGCCTACAATAACCCTGCTGTCGAGTGGGACGAGTGGAATCAAGCCCTCGATGCCTATAAGGCTGTCCGTAGGCTAATGCCTACCAAGCCCAACGGCAAGCGTCTGGGTCACATGGAGGCCCACCTCTCGACGCAGTGAATATAGGGAGGGGGTGGAGGACAAGCCTCCACCCTGCCATTGTGGCAGGGGCCGCCGCCCCCGCCGTAAGTCCTTATATAGCAAGGGGTTACGATCACAAGTTTTTCTGGACAGACCCTTGCAATCCCCCCAGGGTAGGTTATAATAGGGGCATGAAGCAACAGATGATCGACGAAGAGAAGGCTGCTCGCCTCCGTGTTATGGCCTTTGGTCTGGTCTACCCTGGCGTGGTCCTCCTGGGCATCGCCATTGAGAAGATTTTCGGCTGATAAGCCTTGACGCGAAACCTATACTAGACTACTATACACACATGAACGAGAACGAAACCCTCGACGACTTCGACTGGGATCAAGACCAGTACGATGATTGTGCCATTGACGCTTGCTGGGATCTGTGACCATGGATATGGACGAATACGAAGACGAGATGAACGAGCAAGAGGGTGAGGAAGCCCTTTTCTTTTCTGGCTACCAAGATTGGGAACTTTGGAGATGAGATTTCTACTTGCGCTCCTTCTTTGCACGCCTGTCCTTGCGGATGGATACTCTGCTATTAGAGATAAAGATGGCAGGGCTAATGCAGACCTTTATCAGGATGCTATCGAAGTAAACATTCGCCCCGAATGTAGAACTAAACTTGCCCCCATTGTTGCAGCCATTAGGTATGCTGAGAATGGTAAGAAGTACCAGTATGGTATCATCCACAAGAAGTGTAAGCCTGGGTATCGTAATCAGGCTGGATGGTGCGCTGCCACTGTTCAAAAGAACTATGATCGCTGGGTCAAAGCAGGTAGTAAAGGCGACTTTATTACTTTCCTTGGCAAGCGTTATTGTCCCGTTGGCGCTGATAACGACCCGACTGGACTCAATAAACACTGGATCAAGAATGTAAAGTTTTACACGGCCAAGTTTCGGTCTACTATATAGGACCATGGACCAGCACGATAAGAACCTTGCCAAGCGTAGGAACCACCTTCGCAATATGGAGTTCGCCCGTCGAGCCCATAAGATCACCAGTAAGAAACGCCAACAAAACAAAACTGCCTGCCGAGGTTGGAAGTATGATCGATAAAGTGTACACGCTCACCATGAAGGTGCGATACGAAGGTGATACTCTTATGGGTATCTTTGCTACCAGGGAAGGCGCCGAAGAGGCTGCCATGAAATACATCGAGGAGAGTTATTACTCTTGGACTCCTGATAATCTTACTGGTAAGTTGCCTTTGATTTGGTCCTCTGATTTGGACGCGGATCTTTGGATTTGCGACGAGGAACTTCAATACTAAATATTGTCCCTGCCAAAATGGCAGGGGCCGCCCGCCCCGCCGTAAGTCCTTATCTACCAAGGACTTAGGACGATTCGGTTTTGGAGATTTATCCTTGTACGCTCGCCTCTCTGTGCTACTATACACACATGGAAGACATCGACATCGCCTGCGACCTTTGCGGCATCGAGCACGCTTACCATGAACTTGGCAACTTCGGCTGGGGCAACTGCCTCATGTGCGAAACCTGCGCCCAGGCGCAAGCCGAGGAGTGGGATCACTACGCCTCGCAGAAAGATTCGATGGACTCTTGACGAACTAACACCAACAAACTACTATAGAAGCATGAAGATCAACTCTCGCTACACCAACGGTCGCACGACCTTCGTTCCCGTCGCTGGCTACTGCAACAGCAACTACTGCATGGTTCGCACTCAGCGTGCTGGCATCACCACCTACTCCATCGTCAACCAGCGTACTGGTGAGTTCCTGAACTCTGGCGTGACCCGCGACCACGCGGTCAAGGTTTGGAATCGGACTGGCATCTACGGCCTCGCTCCGATGGCTAAATCTGCCTGACGAGGCGCTCGGGAGGTTGATCACCAACCGAGTCTAAAGAAAGCGAGTGGCCCTCGGGAAAGGGCTGCCCTCGGGGGAGGCATCCTCCGGGGGTTTTTTTATATATTCGGCAGAATATGCTTGCTGCCATTTTGGCAGCGGCGGCGCGGGCCGCCGTAAGTGCTTGCAGGACAACGACTTAGGACAGGCATTTCTTTTGGATTTCTCTCCAGCAGGGCTTGACGGATGGTCGATAATAGACTACAATGATTCACATGAGCAACACCATCAGCGACTTCATCCCCGCCGCCAACAAGTACGCCAACCTGTACGCGGAGAAGCCTCACATCGCGGTCCACTATGATCGTGACGATCTTGTGTCCGAGGCGTTCCTTGCTCTCCACAAGGGCGAGCAGGCGTACCTTCCCGATGCTGGCATGAAGTTCTCGACCTACATGATCCAGCGCATCAAGTGGCGCATGATGGAGATCGACCGTGCCTGTGCCAAGAAGGCACTCAAGGGTGACGGTATCCAGATGTCCCTGGACGCTATCAAAGAGGACGATAACTCCGACGCTTGGCACCCTTCCTACACGGAGGACAAGGAGACTCTCTCCATGCTCGATTCCCTTTCTGAGCGTGACCGTGATATTGTTCTGCGTCACACTATCGAAGGTGAGTCCTACGCTTCCATCGCAGAGGACTACAATGTTTCGGGCCAGTCCATTCACAACTGGCACAAGGCTGCTATTCAATCTCTCGCCTGAGTTTATAATAATAAACTGACCCTGCCATTTTGGCGGGGGCCGCCCGCCCCGCCGTAAGTGCTTGCGGGACAACGACTTAGGACGATAACTTTCTCTCCTTTTTTCTTGCTCTCTAACCTTGGCACGCTATTATACACGCATGGTTACTTTCCTTCAGAACAGCGACATCGCGAAGGTCGCTCCCTCCGTCTTCGCGTCCAAGCCCTGCGACCGCATGTCGGATCGCTACTCCTTCGTGCCTTCCTCCAGCATTGTCGAGCAGTTCGACGCGCTCGGCTGGGGCGTTACTCGCGCTCTCCAGCCCAAGAGTTACAAGCGGTCTGCGGACAACAAGAAGCACACCCTCGGGTTCCAGCGCAAGGACCTTACCCTTCGCATCGCGGACCCTCGCAACCCTTCGCAGGATATCTTTCCTGAGATCCTGGTCACCAACTCCAGCGATGGCTCGTCCTCTCTCAAGATGGCCGCTGGTCTGTTCGCGCTCGTTTGCTCCAATGGTCTGGTGATCCAGTCCCTCGATCTTGGCAGTTTCACGCAGCGTCACATGAACCTGTCCATGGACAGCGTGTCCGATGCGATCCAGTCCATGTCCGATCTTGTCCCGAACATCGCGGATAACATCGACAGCATGGCAGGGATGCCCCTCACCGACGAGGAGCAGTTCCAGATGGCTCAGGCTGGCAAGGTTGCCCGCTGGGGTGCTGCCTCTGAGATCGACAGCCGTATGCTCCTCAACCCTCGCAGGCAGGAGGACATCGGTTCCGACCTGTGGACCGTGTTCAACCGTGTGCAGGAGAACACCATCCGTGGCGGATTCAAGGGTGAGGGCCAGAAGCGTCAGGCCCGCGAACTCACCAACATCGACGCTCTGAGTCGCGTCAACCTCAACCTCTGGAACGCTGCGGAGGAGATCCTGGCTGCTGCCTGAGTCAAGGATAAACTAGGAAAAGTGGCTGACCTAACTTCCTGCCCCGCAGGGGGTTAGGGGCCTGCCATTTTGGCGGGGGCCGCCCGCCCCGCCGTAAGTCGTGCTCTCCCAAGGACTTACGACGATAGATTTTGCTTGCAATCTTGGCCGACCGTGCTAGTATACAGGAATGCTAGTAAGCACTCGCTACCAGAAGTCCATCAAGCCTGTCCCGTCTGACCATGTGTTTATGCTCAAGTCGGGTGGTAACAATAAAAAACTAGGGCGTCGCATCAAAAAAACTTCATGGGCGAATGCACCTATATACTCTCTCACGCTAACTGAGCGTGATACTTGCCCCACCTCTTGCCACCATTGGAACGATTGCTATGGAAACAATATGCCTTTCGCTGCTCGTTATAGTGTCGCTGACTACAGCAAGTTTGTTTCTCGACTGGAATACGAGATCGACACGCTGATTCAAAAACACGGCAAGATTGCTATTCGTCTCCATGTTCTCGGAGACTTCTTTTCAACGGACTATGTTACTTTCTGGGATGAGATGCTCTGCAAGTATGATGGTCTCCTGATCTGGGGTTACACTGCCCGTGAGGATGATATCGGCAAGCGTATTCGTCGCCTGAATGCATCCTATCCTGAGCGTTGCGTTATTCGCTGGTCTCGCAACAAAGAAAGTATGTCGGGCATTCGTTATGCTGCGGACGAATCCTTCAATGGTAAGTCTTTTACTTGCCCTGAGCAAACTGGAAAAACTGATAGTTGTGGCACTTGTGGTGCCTGTTGGCAGTCTACTATGACTGTGAAGTTCCTTTCCCACTGATTATGAAAGTTCAAGTCTACTGGTCTGAGATTATTCATCGCACTGGCGTTATCGAGATTCCTTTTGATGATTTGGATTCAAAGGAAGCGCAGGATTATATTGAAAAGAATCTCCCACATGAACAAGACGGATATGTAGGATCCGAGTTGGAATATAACTCCGTCGATGCGTTCGAGGTAGACTAGCCTGCCATTTTGGCAGGGGCCACCCCGACCGCCGTAAACCCTTGTCAGACCTAGACTTAGGACGCCCACTTTCCTTAGATTCCGCTTGAAACCTAGCCCCAGGGTGCTATTATATATCCATGGCCGACAAGATCAATTCCTTCTGCTCCCAGTCCACCGAGGAACTCTACGCCGACAGTGCGTGGTGGTGTAACCTTTACACTCTCAACGAGTATGGTGAGAAGGACTGGCATATGTTGGAGTTTGCATCCTATGATTGCGTCATGCGCTTTCGGCGTATGATTCAAAACATCCACTACTCCGAAACCTTCGAAAACGATACTATCTATGTTGGGGCCTACGGTCCTATCCTTGAAGTGGAGGAGATTAAAGATGCTGAATAGTCCTAGTCCTTTGAGCCCTGCTCTACTAACTTTGTGGGCAACTAACCATGGAACCCTTAGGCGTGTTACTAACGCTAAGGGTGGTCTAAGTGGTTGGGTTCTAGACGAGCATTGTAATGCTTTGTCCCAATGGCAGAGAACCCATTGGAGACTGGAGTGTGGAGGCACTAAGCCTTGGTTGCTGTGGCAACTTTGGATGGATAATAGACTGGCACAGGCTGCTATGTAATAAGGCTGGGGGCTTTATATTAGGCTCCCAGCCTCTATTATATTGGTTCGACCACCATATCATGTGGTTGGACCTTACTTTTTATATATATTAGAACATGCGATCTGATCTGTTCTGTCGCTCAAAACTTCAATATTCTTAAGAATAGTATGAATTGTGGGCCACCACAATATATTGTATCAATCAGAGTAGTTTAGAGTTTGTATGAAACGCACTCTAAACTTTTCTCCCCGACCAACCCACCCCATCTAAACTTGGCTCAAAGCCTACTCGGATGGGGTGTGTAAGTTTAGTTTTGAGTCAAGCAAATAACAAACACTTAGATTTGACTTTTCTTACATGGGGTATATTACACCCTTGTATTTGACTTTTCTTTATCGTGTTTATAATGAGCGTGGAAGCAGGGGTCTATATTTGACTTTTCTTAGTGCTTCCTACAAGTGTATAGTAGATCACCAAACGGGGTGTTCAAAATCAGGGTACTTTATTTCCCCCACTTCCCTATCTTGGAACTCCACTTTTATCCACTCTATATTTGACTTTTCGTATGTCACCTTTTCCCACCGTAGTATGGTTCGGCATGTCCTTCTTCTACTAGGAGTTGGTTTACATCTGTTCTAGTATCATGGTCAGGTCTACAATCTTCGATGATGATGATTCCTAGATACCTACCGAACTTACCTTTCTCTTTTGTTTGTAGGATCAGATGATGACCCATGTGGACTGCTTTGTTAATGATCTCGTTCAGCCTCTCCTTGGCTGCTTGTCCCCTGGCCTTTTCTTCTAGGTCCCTGGTTCTTGTCTCAGGGGTGTTGATGCCATACAGACGCACTCTGGTCTTGTAGAGGACATCGAACCCTAGATCAATAGTAGCATCTACCGTGTCACCATCAACTATTCTGTCGATCTCTTTTATCTTGTACTCGTACATTACAGTTCTACCTTTTTATTCTTGATGCTCGGCCAACACATTTCATTCAAGAAGTGTACAGCAGTTACAGGATCATTGTCCCATTTCCAACCCTGCTCCTGTACAAATTTTTTGGCGTCCTCGTACTCTTTCTGAGTAAATTCCCATTCAAGTTCTAGTTTTACTTTGACCATGAGTATACCTTGTAGGACCTGTTGAATTGGTTTCCGTGCTTTACTAGCATCATAGTAGCGACACAAGGTAGAGTCGCCATCAAAAATCCTAAAACTACTTGTTGTATTCCTTTTTCCATTGTTTCTTTAAGTTGATGTACTGTGCGTCATCCTTCGCCTTGAACCAATACTTCTTGAAGATCTCGGCGCTCTTGGCTTTATCACAAGACATAGCATCAGGTTCCTGGGGCTTCACATTCCCATTCTCATCATACTTATTGCCATCCCTATGATTCGCATATCTCCTTGCGCGTGTGAATCCCATGTGGAGATACTTCTTTGCCATGTCAGCGCCCACAAAGTCTTTTACCATCAGGTACTTCATGAACTCGATGTAGATGGCCTGTGCGCTCTTCTGTGCTTCCTCAGGCGTCTTGAATCTCCACATGGCACACAGATGGCTCTTGTAGGGCTCGCAGATCAGAACGCCCTGCTGACCTCTCCCGATGTTGTAGAGGTGTGGGTTGGCCTTGTAGTCCACCTCAGGGTCCCACTTCTTGAAGTATTCTTTCTCGTCAAAGGCCATGCTCGATCCTCAGATAGTATTCATTGAAGTTGCTGGTGTTGAGTGCCTTTACTATGATAGTCATAAAGGCGTTCTCCTCACTAGGCTCAATATTATAGATTCGAGTCACAGTCCCGTCAACCTCGAACTGGTCCAGAACTGTGAAGTTGTTATCTTTCAGAGCATTTGGTAGATCAGCAGGCCATTCTACAACAGTTACCAACGCAGTCGTGTAACCATAAGTTGCGGTCTCAAGATTGAGAGTGAATGGCGTAGGAAGATAACTAACACTTAGCCAATCATCATCCGAACTAACTTCCGCGCAAAGATGATATGCTTCATTCGCAGGAAAGTCTCCCACATAACCAAAGTCGTCTAGCGTACTATCATGGACGGTACACAGATCGCTCAGATTGGGGTTCGTAGAGCCTTCTCCCCAGTCAGGACCGCTGTCAGTCAGATCATCGTGGATGATGCTCAGAGGCTCACAGGAAGCCAGCAGGAGGAGAGGGAGGATACGCTTCATCAATCTTTCTTAGGAGTTGTATACCTCAAAGTTTAGTTCGTAGGCAGTCTTCAGAGCGTTAGCAGGGGAGACATCCTTGCCAGTGAGGTTGCTCAACCAAACAGACATCGAGTAGAGGGTGATGAACGCAGTTGCGTCGCCATCGCGGACGAGAGTGTATCGAATGCTCATATCACTAATCTTTCTTAGGAGATGGCCGAGTGGGTCCAATACCATAAACAGCAGGACTTTTAAAGTATCCAGGGTATATTTCAGACGGATGTCCAGGGTATAAAGGTTCAGGGATATATTGCCCATCCTCCATACAAGCGTTAGGAGGTCCAGGCTCAGAGCAGTTAGCACATTGAGAAGGACCCATGATGGATTCACAAGATCCCAGAACAAAAAAGAAAGGAAGGAAATACTTCATCGGCTGTTACGGATCCGCTTCTTGAACTCCTCAAAGTCTTCGGTCACAGTAAGTTTGCGACCATCGCTCATGTAAACATCAATGTAATTGATAACAGGCTTGCGGCTGGTAAAAGTATCGGCATCATATACTGGCTGGATCATCACAATGTTATCGGTGTTGATCAGGCAAGTTTGCACCTGAGACTTAGGACCAAGCCACATGGGAATCCAGCCATCAGGTTCACCGAATGCCTTGTAAGCAAAGGGAGAAGCCACAGCAGCACAGGCGAGAGTGAGAATAAGGTTTTCAGTTAAGTTCTTCATGTCAGTTCCAGTCTTTGAAGTCTAGAATCACATCGCTAGATTTGTGTTGAAACTCTTGTAGAAGTGCTTCCTTGCACAGGAGGACAATTGCTTTCAACTCCTCTACCTGTTGATCCAAAGGTTTCTCTGGTACAGGTTGTCCTGAGTTTGGTTTGTAAGTTCCGCTTAGTTTAGGACTCCAAGCAGCAATTTCAGATAGTGCCTTGTCGATCTTTCTCATGTCTTATAATAGTATCAGGGTCAGCCTTTTAAAAGCCAACCCTGATAATTATGCTAGTCGATCTTGTCTGATAGCCAGTAGTTAATCGGCGCAACAATAACAGAGATTCCAGCAAACAGGTAGAAAATCTTTTCAGCCATTGAGTTTCCAGATAATATGAATACCGAATGCGACGAGAAAGTAAATCACAGTCCTGCTGCTCCCTTTGCGTAAGAAGTGTAGTGAGTCACCGTACCATACTTGATAGCCTCATGAGCAGCATGATGCCCAGCGTGCTTGCCCTCAACATCAGGCAGTTCACGGCGAAGCGTAATGTACAGGTCCATCAGGTCCCGAATCTCCTCAGTCCAATGAGGATCGAGGTCAGAGAGTTTCTTGATAGCAGCACCCACAAAGAGAGACGCTTCGTGGATGGTGAGGTCAGCCATGTCGGTGATGCCCTGGGGCAGTTGGTTCTGTTGGATGATGTTCATGTCGTTATAGTAGTTCAGTTGGACTCGGATTTAAAGACTGCTTTCTGTGCTTCGTAGGTTCTTTTAAGTTGGTTATCAGAGTAATCGTTGTAGGCTCCTTGGAAGTGTTGGATGACGATCCCGTCCTTCTCTGCGTTGTTACACATAGACGCTTGATACTCTGCGAGTTCTCGGATGTACCAGTTGCGGTCAGGCTCACTCACAGCACGGACCAGAAGTTCACGCGCTTGTTTCAGATTCTTGAGAAGGTCAGACGGATTGAGGTATGTAGATCCGAGGAAGTCCGAGATGTCGTGTTGAAGCGTGCTGTTCATGCTTCTATAGTAGTTCAGTTGAGGTCAGATGTCAAGTCAGAGCGTGGCGATAATATCACCGATAAGTTTAGCAGCCTTGTCCAGAAGATAAAGGTTCACATCGTCTTGATAGTGTGAAGGCATGAGGCCACTCTCTTTGATCTCGTTGTCAGAGTCGCTATACTCTAACGAGAAAGCAATCAGTCGTTGTCGTAGATCGTTGTTCATATCAGTTGTATGCTGCTTTGTATTCGTACATGTAAATGTCGTATAGAAGGTCGAGTGCTCGTTCAAGTTTCTCTTCGTCGTCCATGTTCTTCATGGCAAGATCACGGTGGAAATTGGTCAATTCATGCCAGAGGTCGCGTCCTACCATCAGTCTTCCTCGTCAAAGTAGATCCACTCTTTAGTCACAGGGTCTTGCTCTGCGATCAAGGTAATAGTTTCGGTGAACCAATACTCGTCACCGTCATGTTCAATTTGTTCTTCGATGCTCATGAGTCTATAGTAGTCCAGGGAGGTCGATTCTTCAAGTCTTCTATGTACCTTCTCCAAGCGGCAAGGTAATAGCCAGGGCTATCTTCTGTATGAAAACCCTCAGAGAATCCCTCCATAAAGGCATCCTCCAAGAGTTTAATTAACTCTTTCTTATCAAGTATCATGGCGTCCAGTCTTGTAGTGATCGAGCATAAGCCCAACCCAAGAAGCATTCCAACCTTTGCGGTAGAAGTAACGCTGAACCTCATGCCTAAACATGGACCAGAAAGCAAGCCATTCAAGAATAGTACCAGTCCTCTGGTCGCTATAATCATCATTAGGCCAGCGGTGTCCCAGCACATCAAAGAGAGCAGTAGCACCACCGTAGGGATCAATCTCACCGTCGTAATCTTTCTCGTTGCGATCCGCCACAAGATTCCAAAGATCATCACAGCGGTTCATGACCCTGAGTTGCATCTTCTCCGTCTTCATCAGATTGGTCATACGATACAGAAATTCATCGTACAGATCTGTCCTGGCAGCGGCATAAAGACTGTCCTCATCATGCCAGATGTGAGCAGGTTCAATCTTCTGAGTGTGCATAGGTAGGATATCTTCGGGTCCATTGACACCAGTAGTGCCAGTCACGCCAGAGTTGTCGAGTTCCATGTTGTTGCGAGTATCCTCTTCTTGCTGTTGCATACTAACCATGTGGCTATAGTAGCACAAGGATCACACCTTGTCAAACACAGATTGAAGAATAAACGAGGGAGTGATTGCGTCTTTCTTAGCAGGGATGACACCTTCCTGAATCATAGTAATCTTTTCTTTAGGAATGATAACCTTGATGCTATCATTCTTAACTTCAAGATGGTCCTTCATATCTTCCCAGGAAATGATACCCACGGAGTAGGTAGAGTTACAGACCATAATAAGGTAATCGAAAGTCTGCTCCAGTTCCCTAACCTTGCCAAGGAAGTTAATCAGAGTAATGGTGCGAGTGTTAGGCAGGTTAGACTTGCTACCATAACTAGGAAGATCATTGAAGATATCGTCCTGAGATTTACACTCGTAGCGTAGACCTTTCTTGTCTACAAAGTCCATGCCATTCTCTACATCACCAACATATTTAAGTTGATCACAACTGTAGCGTTCAAGTGCTTTCTCACAAATAGTACCACGAAGCATACGCCATTGTTGATCTTTCATATGAGAAGTAGACGCGATCACGCCAAACATCTGCGAAAGATCCATCTTGGAGAACTTTACATCACTACCTTTGATACTATCATTGATGATGCCCTTGCGACAAACATCAAAGAATTGCATCCTACGCGAACGCTTAGAAGATTCACTCTTAGGAATATCTTCGGCGTCAGGATCTACAAGGCTGTAAAGGTCATGATACTCAATACACTTGGGGCGAGTACCAAAGACTCCACGGATACGCTCAATGAACTTCATGCCTCCATAGTAGCATGATCACCCTTGATTGTCAGACCTTCTTGGTCTTCTTCGGCCTGCGTGTATGTCTGGTGCTGCTGCTCCTCTAGTGCTAACTCTTTGGCTCTTTATTGAGCCTGGATCACCTGTGCTGGGTTGATTGAGAGTAACATACTTACCATCTCTTATCACAACATTAGGAGTGTAAGGCACCTCCTTAGGTTTTTTTCCACTACCAACACCACCTTGCATAGTCCCAGGACGCTTTGCAATAAGTTCAGGCTGTTTAGTCTTTTGCTTCCCTTCTGCCTCAAGAAGTTTTAGTAGTCTGTCGTACATCATCGCACCTAATCTATTTAGGTGCGATTAGTTCAAAACCACTTTCCTCTAGAAGTTTTGTCCATATCCATCAGGAAACTTGAACCTTTGTTTATAAGACTATGCAGCACATACGCTCCAAACGCTTGCTTCCTTACAGCAACAGCGATCTCTTCTGGAGATACTTTGGTCTCTTTCTTTGAAGACCTTGGAGTGTCTTTTCTCTTAGTAGGTTTGGGAGGGCTTACACCGTAGATATCGTGTGTGTTCACTCTTCTTCGTCCTCTTTGTCCTCAGAGGTATCGAGGTCTTTAAAAACCTCTTCAATGATTTCATCAATCATCTTCTCGAAGTCTTGTTTATTTTTATCTTGGTCTTCGGCCATGTTCATGTCTCCATAGTAGTGTATCGGCGGTCCCGTTTAAATTTAACTCAGGAACTAACCCTCCTAGTATCATCAGGTTTGGGCTACCTCGCACACACGCAGGCTTTGAGTTAATTTTACTTGGGCTCCATCCTGAAAGGGATGGGATCTCCAAGTTCCATCGCTACCATGTAAAGTTCGTCACGAATCTCACGAACCTTTTGGTAACTTTCTCGATACGCACCTTCACTTCCAATACCTTTGGCGTATGCCATGTGGGCGTTCTGTGCGTATTCAAGTTTCTTCTCTAGTTCTTCTCGTTTTTTCCGTAGTTCAGCGTTCATGCTTGCCTCCGTTGCTTCATACATTTCCGTCTTTCCATTGTTTGTAAATCAATGCCATTGTACAGTAACTATCGGTTTCGTTTTGCTTTGCGGCTGCGATGTTTCTGTAACCCATCCATTCTTCGTATTCTGCTTGTAGCGTCGCTGGTAACGCAGTAGCGCCAGCACTTAGATCATTTTGGTATATGTGAAGTAAAGTCCCACTTGGGGATAAACATCCGTCAATTGCCTCGTAACTCATTTATCTTCTTTTGTATAAGGAAACTCCTTATCCTCCATAAGGTTGAACAATGCGTTCATCTGAGTATGTAGTTTGCAGGCTACATCAAGGTCAGGATGTTCTTCAGGAATGTCTCCTATAATAGAGATCAGCCCCTCACAAATCAAGTCCACTTCCCATTTCGAGAGGTTGACATCACCATTCGCTTTTCCTTCGTGGTCATTCCCAATCTTCATCGTCTTCATCTCCAAAGGGATTATAGTCCCAGTTGATGTATTTTGAAAACTCTTCTTCTGGCATTCTGTCGATATAGTCTTCTAGTATCTTAGGTATCTCTAGGTAGACAAACTCTCCCTCGTCAACACCCATATGAATTAGTTGATCATTAGCCCTGTAAAAGTTGAGATACCAGAAACGAGACTCCTGGGGCATATCATTCAGGACATACTTCACGAAGATCCCTCTCATGGTAAACTGTGATACCAAGTTCTTCTGCAAGATACTTTTCAAGTCGCGCTCCTTTACTGATATGGTAGTTATCCATGAGGACAATGGCATCACAAAGTGACAAACATCTCACAGCCTGTCTCATGTACCAAGACCATCGCTCCATCTCATCCATGGCAACAGGTGGAGCCATGAAGTCTAGTGGATTGTAGATATGCTTGGGGCTGAACTTACGAACCTTACCCTCAAGATCTACAAATTTGACTTTTGCTTCTGTCCAGTCTACCTTTGAGATAGGACCAGCGATGTAGACAGTCTGTTCTTGTAGATCAGCCATCAATACGCTCCTCTTTTGGCTTAGAGGCAAGGATAATCTTTTCTGTTGTGTCCACAGTTCTGATGGTCCACCCTTTGCTTTCTAAGTCCTCCACTATAACCGATAGTTGCTCCAGATTTACAGCCTGCTTGATGGTCCACATTTTAGAAACATCATCACTATTTATAGTATAATCATTCATCCAACTTGCTCCTGATAGATTCAAACCTATTCTTGACGATGTAAAAAGATTTACCCGCTGCCCTGCTCAACGCATTATAGTTGATAGTGCCATTCTCTCTAACACAGTTAGGGTGGGCTACCAGTACCGATAGTAGATCCCTCTCGTCCTGATTAAACTTTTTATGAAAGTAATTAAATACCTCATCGTCTGAGTCTACAATCTTGTTAGTATCATCTACAACTAGATCATCCTTATTATCTATCATGTCAATAAATGCAGGCATGAAGTTTTTATACTTTGTGGCTTTGTTGCCCTTGTAGTTCTTGGCATTCCACAGCACAGTCTTTGTATACTGTTTAAACAGAGGACACTCAATCACTTCACTTACTGCCATATCGGCAGTCGTAATCTTATTCTTCTTGTAGTATCCATTGATGCTGTTGATCGCTGCAATATAAAGATCCTGTACATTCTCTTCATAATCACAGCACATAGGATCGCCAGTAATCCTTTGAGCAATAAAACTAATCAGATCCCCGAACTTGTCTTGGTAAAGTTCCCAGTCATCGTTAGCAATCTCGATCACTTAAAACACTCCACAAGACCATCCAGATAGAACTGTGCCTTCTTAAGGTCCTCCTCACGCTTACCTTTGTAAGGACTTCTCATTAGATACTTCATGACATTCCCCATGAGATATCCTCGATACATCTCATTGGTTGGGCCACCAAGTTTGGCCTCAATAACAGCAAGTGCTTCAATCCCTCCTACCATGTAGTGATCAGGATGATTCACCATGTCAACTTCTTCCTCAAAGTCTGGCTCAGAGAAACTTTCGTGAGACTTGAAAGGTTTAGTCTTGTAGTTGTAGTTAGCGTTGGCTCTCATGGCCTCATTGTCATAGACATCATAGTAATTGTTCATGTTGTACTCCGCATCGGTATAGTAGTCCAAGTCCATCAGTATTTCGATACGAATCCCGATAAACTACTCTAGTTATGCCTGCTTGCACGATAAGTCTAGCGCAACGCAGACAAGGAGAAAGAGTGAGGTAAAGAGTAGCACCGTCACAAGATTGGGTGGAGCGAGCAACTTTAAGTAATGCGTTTTCTTCTGCATGAACTACTTCTTCCTTTGTCTTTCCGTCTAGACATTCACATTGATTGGGCATACCATAGCATGTGCCATTGTATCCCTCTGCGATGACGCTGTTATCTTTTACGATAACTGCGCCCACCTTGTTTCTTTTGCAGTAGGACCTTGCTGCTACTACATCAGCGATTTGCAGATAACTCTTGTCGTGCTTCATTGTACTCCTTGTAGTCCCACCACATAGGCTTGTTGCTGGGGTTCCAAGTCCAAGTAGCGAATCGTCGCTTGTCTTGGCAGTAGAACCTACGATATGCCTCTACACAATCAGGACCCTTGAACTCGTCAGGCATACATTGAGGAGGGTCCTGCCAGCCTGCGTGAGGAAGAGGGGGAGTGTAGCACAGGATATGACCGAGTTTAGTCCACGATGCGTGGTGCTTGCCTCGACGCCTGACGAACTCGTTGTTGAGTTCACGCCACAGTTCGTAGAGCCAAGCGTAGTGGTCGATAGAGGCACGGGTCCAGATGGTGCTGGGGTGATTCTTGTGTGCGATCTTGTAGCATTGATCAGCATACGGACTATCAGTCACACGATGAGCCGTGGACATGAGTTGAGCATACTCGATGATCATCTTGCTACAATGCTGATCACAATGCCATTCCGCGCAAACACGCGGGTTTTTTGCGAGGAAGAAGATGTTCATGGGGATATAGTA
>Ga0213858_10000513_pt1 | contig 18539 bp, 16 predicted proteins | sample PICome_FD_160122 | JGI IMG/M metagenome (GOLD analysis project Ga0213858, IMG submission 160122) | Coastal seawater microbial communities near Pivers Island, North Carolina, United States - PICO245 | ecosystem: Environmental > Aquatic > Marine > Coastal | place: USA: North Carolina | collected... | reverse complement strand
TGGGGAAATGGGGGGCATATAATTGTCACAACCCTCCGAATCCGAATCTCTTCCTACTCTCAAGTTCACATGCGTAGAACGCGCAGTTTTCTTCGTCAGTTCTTTTCCGGGTCGCGCGTAGTATCTAAGGGATAAGGTGCAGTTTGGCATTCCGTCCTTTCATTTTGGTGTGGGTCTGCCAGACAAGTAATGGTGAGATATGTCCGCTTCGGTAGAAAAATCGTTGGACCTGCTTGTCCAGGGTCTCAGAGGCTATATTGCACGGCAGATTCCTCCCGCTGCCCTCGAGACACTGCGTCGTCCTCCCGGTCCGCCGGACACATGGGACGCCCATTCCACGCTGGCCTTCATGTGGGATCACTGGAACGATGTGTTTCGGCACAGCCTCGGTTTCACCGAACGAAGCCTGATCAGCGAATTGCGAGAGATTCGCAACCGCTGGGCTCACCAGGAGTCATTCAGCACCCGCGATCTTTATCGCACCATGGACAACGTCGAACGATTGCTTGAGGCCGTTGACGGAAAGCAGATCTTCGCGATCCGCCGGATGCGCATCGAGACGATGAAAACTCTGATGCGGGAAGAATGCGGTGCCGCTCGGGGGGCAGACTGGCGTTATCAAGTATGGCCGTATTTGCTGTGCGGGACATCTGCTCTGGGCCTGGGAATTGCGGTCATTCTGTTCTTCAACGCCAGTCCGGGGGCATGGTTTCTCGCTGGAATGATCTTCATTGCGATGATGCGAATCGCGTGGCTTCAGACAGTCCGGGAGTCACTGCATCGTTTTGGGCCTCATGAGTGTTCGGACTGTGGATGTATCATCTACACGGAGAATTGCCCCTACTGTGCTCCAGGCAGTTGGTCGCGCGACGAATTTCCCGGTGGTTCTGTAACAGAGGTACATCCACGCCTCGCGAGGCATCAGGCAGTCAGGCAGACGTCCTGAGCTTTTCGCATTGTTCCGCATGCGATTTCCGCGAAGCAGTGCTCCCATTGGGTTTCCGTGATAGAGTGTTGTGTCGCGGTTATCGAGTCTGCATCGTGTGTTCCACGGGCTGCCGGTTCCTGCGGCAGTTTGAATTGCCCCGGTTGTGTGCCAGGGATTCATGACTCCATCTGTGCACGGAACAGCGTTCAATGAAACTGACAGAGAAGCAGTTGCGATCGTGCATGTTTCTTTGTGGCCCGACCGCGGCGGGCAAAACATCTGCCGCATTGATGCTGGCCAAAGAACTGAATGCCGAAATTCTTTCCATGGATTCGATGGCGATTTATCGCGGCATGGATATCGGGACCGCCAAACCCTCTGCCGCCGAACAGCTACAGGTGCAGCACCACCTGATCGATCTGGTCGAACCGGATCAGGATTTCAGCGTTGCCGACTATATCGCAGCGGCTGTCTGTCGGGTGCAGGAAGTTCTGGATAGAGGGTGTGTTCCCCTGTTCACGGGAGGCACCGGACTTTATCTCCGATCCCTTCTGCGGGGGCTGAGTGAGGGGCCGACTGCTGATGCTGCCTTGCGTCGGCACTGGCAGCAGCAGTCGGAAGAAAAGGGCAGGGAGTGGCTGCACCAGCAGTTGCAAAGTCGAGATCCGGTATCGGCTGCAAAACTGCATCCCAACGATGGTCGCCGCATGATCCGAGCGATTGAGTACTTTGAGTTGACCGGAACACCCATCTCCAATGTGCAGACACATGACAGTTTGCCTTCCGAAAAGCGTCCTCGCATGGTCGTGTGGCTGAACCCACAGAGAGTATGGCTGCGTGAAAGAATTCGTCAGCGAATTGTTGTGATGATGCAGGCCGGATGGCTGCAGGAGACAGAACGGCTGCTGCGATCCATGCATCCTCCCGTGCGGACCGCCGGACAGGCACTGGGTTACCGTGAGTTGATTGCGTTTCTTCAGCAGGGGGGGGATCTGCCGCAAACGGTCGATCAGATCTGTATTGCGACGAGGCAGTTTGCCAAGCGTCAGTGCACATGGTTCCGGGGGCTGGAGGAATGCACTGCGGTTGATCTGGAGGGAACTGAGACAACCGAGCGGATTGTCGATCGTCTGCTGCGGGAGGATCGCGGCAGATCCGGAGTCGAATAAGCGACTGTGACATCCTGACCGCCCTTGGGACTGGCGGATTGCAGTCTGCCGGACTGTTTGCCTTGCCATGGTTCCGAGATATCATCCCCTGCATGGCAGCGATAGAAGTACAGGATTTATGTCGACAGTACCGCGTTTACCGCAAACGCGAGGGGGTACTTGCCTCGATCGTTGGTCTTTTCCGCCGTGAATACGAAATCGTCGAGGCTGTTCGAAACGTCAGTTTTCGAATCGAAGAGGGCGAGATGGTGGCCTTTCTTGGCCCCAATGGTGCTGGCAAAACCACGACTCTGAAACTTCTCTCCGGGCTGGTCGTTCCGACTTCCGGACAAGCCACCGTGCTCGGCCATATTCCCTGGCAAAGGGAAGACTCCTATCGCCGCCGTTTTTCACTGGTTACCGGGCAAAAAGAACAGCTGTGGTGGGACCTGCCAGCGCAGGAGTCATTTCGACTGCATCGCGAGATCTATCGAATTCCCGACGATGAGTACCGCCGTCGTCTGGATGAGTTGACGGACCTGCTGGAAGTCGGTCGGCTGATGGCCAGACCGGTACGCGAATTGTCTCTTGGCGAACGCATGCGGATGGAATTGATTGCGGCGCTGCTGCATCGACCGGATGTGCTGTTTTTGGACGAGCCGACAATCGGACTGGATGTTGTCAGTCAGCGGCGTGTTCAGGAGTTCCTGCGATATTACCAGAAGGAACAAAAGATCACGGTCATTCTGACCAGTCACTACATGAAGGATGTGGAGGCGTTGTGTGAGCGCGCCATCGTGATCAATCGCGGGCAGGTCGTACATGACGGACAGCTGAACGCAATTGTGGATCGATTCAGCCAGCACAAGATTCTTGACCTGCAGTTTTCCGACGGGCAGGTGCCGTCCACGCTGACGCGTTACGGGCAGATTCTGGAAACGCGTCTTCCACGTGTTCGTCTGCAGGTTCCGAGGCAGCAGGTCTCGGAATGTCTGGCAACGATTCTTGCCGAACACTCCATCGATGATTTGAGTGTTTCAGAGCGACCTCTTGAGGATGTCATTGCCGAATTGTTTTCTCAGCCCGGCGAGCCGACTGATCACGGAGGCTCGTTATGAGAGTGGCCACCAGTACGCCGGATCGCCTGCGATCTGCTGTCCGTCTGAAATGGCTAATCCTAAAAACCGCGATCGAAGAACGACTGGCTTACCGCGGGGACTTCGTGTTCTCCACATTGATTCGCTTCCTGCCCGTCGTCACTCAGGTGTTTTTGTGGCGAGCCATTTTCAGCAATGATGCCGAAAAACTCATCCGAGGATTTCGTTACAGTGAGATGATCGCTTACTACCTGCTGGTTATGTTGGCACGAGCATTTTCCAGTATGCCGGGGCTGGCCAACGGCATTGCCGGGTCTGTCGCCGACGGCTCCATACGAAAATACCTGATTCAGCCTGTCGATATGCTGGACCATCTGTTCTGGCATCGAGTGGCTCATAAACTGGTTTACTACGCAATTGCCATCGGCCCTTTTTCGCTGGTCTTCTGGCTTTGTCGAAGCTATTTCCCGGGCTGGCCGGACTGGACTGTGATCTGGTGTTTTGTTGCATCATTGCTGATGTCATTTGCCATCGGCTTCCTGATTGAAGCGTGGATTGGGTTGATTGCCTTCTGGTTCCTCGAAGTAAGTTCGCTGATCTTCATCTACATGATGCTCAGCTATTTTCTTTCCGGTCACATGATTCCGCTGGAGTATCTCAGCGAGTGGTTGCCATTTGTGGAGTACCTGCCGTTCCGATATCTGGCCTATACGCCGGCGGCAATTTTCCTCGGTCGAATCCCCGAACACCGCCTGCCTGTTGAAATGATGACTCAGTTCAGCTGGATTGTTGGCCTGTTTGTGCTGAACCGCATCACATTCGCACGCGGCGTCAGGCGATACAGTTCCTTCGGCGGTTGATTTCACGGTGCTGTCGTGACCGTCAGAAGAGCGAAGCTGAGGCCCTTGCTTTCTGTGCTGTGGCTAAGCAGTGCTCGGAATCCGGATGGAGAAAGCGGTGAATGCACACACCATCATTCGTGAAGCTGCCGGGGAATTCGCGCTGGACGCGCGGGAAATCTGTGCGGTGGTTGGAGGATTCAGCGGGGCTGGCGTCTGGCGTGTCCGCGATCAATCCGGCGGTGAGTTTGCGATCAGGAAATTGCAGGTAACTTCAACGGAAGAGACTGTCAGGAAGACTGAGATCTGCGAATGGATGGCACTTGCGTGCAGCGAGGAAGTTGCTGCCGTGCCCCAGCCGATCCGATGTATTAGTCAGTCGAGCTGGCAGCTGCAGAACTCCGCTGGCTTCTGGATGGCGGAGACATGGCTGCCGGGTTTGGCCTGCAGAGATACCCCGGGTGATTCCGTTTTGCGAAACGCGGCCTGTCTGGTGAAGTCCATTCATGCCTCGGGGCGAAGGTATGCTGAGCTGGCGAATCGCGCCGGCCAGTTCCTGCAGTGTCGCCGCGGTCCGTCGCCTGCAGTGCGGCGCCGGCTGAGTTTGATTCGTCAGCTGACGCGGGGAAGTCTGGCTCAGCTTCAGGGCCGTCTGGTCCACGAACCCGACCCGCGAATCAGGGCAGAGGCGGAAGTACTGCTGCGGCATCTTCCAACAGTTCTGGAAGACACTGCAAAAACACTGCAACAGCTCGCGAATCAGCACTGGGAGTTGCAGCCCGTACTGCGAGATCTTTGGTATCCGCACGTCCTGCTGCAGGGAGATGCTGTTACCGGGATTGTGGACTGGCAGGCAGCGGCGGTGGATCACTGCGTAGTTGATGCGGCCAGGTTGCTGCGAAGTTGGTGCGGGCCGGACGCATTGAAGTTTGCTGATGCGGTCAAGGTGTTTTCGAGCGAGTGGGGCCTTGGAGCCGGGGAGACAAGGCTGCTGACTGCTATCGATCGTGCTTCGGTGATGCTCAGCCCGCTGACGTGGCTGCAGGGGCGATACCGAGGGCTGCGACTTCAGGATCCGCATGCGGTGGCTTCGGAGCGACTGTACGACCTGCTGGTTACGGCCGTTGCCTGCTGCCGGGACATCTGCTGAGGCGGCTGTTTATGTCTGCTGTTCTTTCTGCATTGCTGCTGTGTAACGGCGCGTTGCAAAAGCACGCCAGCAGAACAGCATGAACAATGCCGGTTTGGGGAACAGCAGGCGGGACCACAGGCCCCGTAAGCCACCGTGATGTTCGAACTCGATATGTTCGTGGACTTCGGTCGTCGAGTCATCCAACGCGCGAAATGTGTGGCAATGAGCCCACTCTTTCATCGGACCTTTGATCTGCACGTCCGTGAAAGTCTCTAGCGAAACATCCTGATGCCTGGCTGTCCAGCGAACCGGAATTGGGCCCATCCACATGGTGAAGTCGCCGATGGACCCGTCTGCAAGCGGATCGAACCGATGCACCTGCATGATCATCAGGGGAGGAGTCAGTTTTCGGAGAATTCCCTGCTGGAAGTGGAAGTCCGAAACAACTTTTAACGGTGCACTAACTTTGAATCGGAACTCAAAGACTGCCATGAGGATGACTTCTGCGGAATGTGCGGAATCTCTGCCGTGGTGCCGCAGAGAGTCAGAAGGACGGTACGACCGGTAAAGCCGCTTCAGCAGCGTCGGTGCTTGTTTCGCTGCTGCCCAACGTCGTCAGGGTTGCGGGCTGAATGTCTCCTGTCTGCGCGGACGAAACAGGGGCGGCCGAAAAGGCCGGATCCGGCGATGGCGGAGCTGCCTGCCCGGAGGAAACCGGGGCAAACTCTGCCGGGCCTGGCTGGGTGACGGTCGGTTCTGAAAACTGGATCTGCCGGGCCGGGGGAGCGGACTGAATTTCCGGAGTCGTCTCTGAGACGATTCGCCATGGACCGGGAGGCGGTGTCGTAAATCCGGGGGATCCGGGGAATGGTGAGCCTGCTCCCGGTATCTGCTGAAATGCCCCGGCGGTTTGCACCGGGAAATTCATGCCCGGCGGCATTGTCGCGTTCGGCGTCGGCCAGTTCTGCATGGCTGGATTCTGCTGCATCGCCGGGGTCTGAGGAAATGCCGGTCCATTCATGGCCGTCGTTGCCTGTGCAGAGGGATTGTATCCGGCGGGTGTGACTCCTGGGGGCAACGAAGCTGCTCGGGTTGCAGCGGCAAGCCGCGAATGAACCTCCGTCTGATTCCAGTCGCTTCGCAGCGACTGCTGGTACATCCCAGTCGCAAGATCGGAACGTCCGGTGGCTTCGTAGAGAGAGCCCATTTCCGCCAGTGCGACTGGATCGCCGGGGTTGACCTGCAGAGCCTTCTCAAGAGATCCCTGGGCCTGTTGAATCCGCCCCGACTGTCGATGGAGACGAGCAATTTCAATCTGGGGCTCGGAGTTGTAGGGCTGAGAATCGGCCCAAGTGGACAGCATCGCCTGCGCTTCGTCACCGCGTCCCTGGGCCTGCATTAATTCTGCGAGTCCACGATAGGACGGCTGGTGTGACGGTGCGGCTGTCAGTGCCTGGCGGAAGAGTGACTCTGCAGCATGGTCATTGCCCATTTTCAGCTGCACACGTGCGTAATTCGCCATGTAATCCGGGTTGCCGGGATCACTGCTGAGAGCACGCTGAAATTCATCGGCCGCCGCGTGGTAATTCCCACGTTCGTAGTAGCCCATACCGGACCGATTGGAGACGTTCCCAAGCATTGTATTACACCCGCTGAACATGCAGGTTCCTGCCAGAAGCACAGCGCTGCAGGAGATCAGATTCAGGTGGTTCGTAACCATGACAGGAGACCCTGATGAGAGGAGCGTTGAGAGTCAGGATGCAGAGTCGTTTTCAAAGCGTTGAGTGGAAGACAGACGCTGCGGGAGGTGAGAAAGGAGGTCGGAGGAGAAGTCCAACCTGAAGAAAGGATTGCCGGTTTGCTGAAGCCACCGGACTTAAGAAGAGTCATGAAGAATAAGCGGGTTTTGTCTTCTTAGGCAATGGCGGTTTGGGGATTTCCGGAGTGTCATCGCCGGTCGGATCCGGCGATCGGCAGTTTTTGCCGCACGGTGGGGGAGAGGGGAAATGCCGCTCCGGACGGGGAAGGTAAATCAGCGTTGGAATGATCGACGGCAATCGGAAAAACAATGGTTTAGGCAGTCCTCGCAGCTTTCTCCGGTTCTGCGGTTTATTCCGTTACCATCGTCTGCACTGGATCGGCGAGTGACGAATGACGATATCCGACGTATGAAACAGGACTCCGGATCATCGCAGGCTCTTCAGGAACAGTGTCTGGCACTGCTCACGGCCTATTCAGTCAGGGACGTCGCGTTGCGGGCGAACAAAGACGAATACGATGGCTGGCTTGATCGGGTCTGCGAGCTTGAATCAATTAATACTGAACAGATTTCCACTCTGCACGGCTTGCTGATTGCCGAGGGGTGTTTGAAATTTGAGTTCCGCGGACGGAGTCGCGGCCTGCAGTATCAGCTGGCAAATGCGGGTCGACAAGTGGTTGCTCGCGGACGATTTGAGCCCCTTGACGCGGCTGATCGTGCGGAGTCCAGCGACGCGGGCGAATCACAGCGGCTTTCCGCCTGAGCGGACCATTTGCAGTCGTTCTGCGGGTTATTTCGTCTCTGCCGATGAGTGCGATCAGGGGGCTGAAATCGGCCGCGCTTTGCCGACTCAACCATTTACTTTCACGGTTCGATAACGATTCTGTTGGAGGGCGCGAAGTTTTTTCTGCGCCCCCAGTCTGCAGCAGGTGTTTTCAGCCGGAGTATCGAGAGTATGGTGGAAGTCACACAGAAGCAACCGCCTGAACTTAGCAGACTGAAACTTCAACTCCATCGGCAAATGGTGGATTTGGTGGACTTCAGTCGGGCTGAAACGCTGACAGAGGATGATCTTCGCAGTCAGTTGCGATCTCTTGCGGACTACCTTTGTACGAAGAACGCGGGATCGATTCCGGCGACTCAGCGCGAGACGCTGATTGCCGAGTTGATGGACGAAATCTACGGATTCGGTCCCATCGAATCCCTGATGGTGGATCCGGAAGTCACAGACATTCTGATCAACGGTAGTGACCGGATTCTGGTGGAGCGACGCGGTCGGCTGCACGAAACTGACTTCACCTTTGCCGACGATTCTCACCTGCTGCAGTTCATTCACCGTCTGGTTGGGCGAGCGGGCCGGCGAATCGACGAAGCCAATCCGATGGTTGACGCTCGTCTGCCGGACGGATCGCGATTCAATGCGGTGATTCCGCCGCTTGCAGTTGGGGGACCAACGGTTTCCATTCGTCGGTTTGGCAACAAGCGTCTGGAGATCGAGAACCTGATTCAGAGTGGATCACTCGCACCCGAAATGGCGGACTTTCTGGTGCTGGCGGTTCAGGGCCGTATGAATGTTGTGGTCAGCGGCGGAACCGGTGCGGGTAAGACGACATTGCTCAACTGTGTCAGCCGTTACATTCCTGATTCTGAACGTGTTGTGACAATCGAAGAGACCGCAGAATTGAAGTTGCAGCAGCGCGACGTGGTGTCTTTGGAGACGCGGCTTCCGAACCTGGAGGGGCGCGGTGCGGTAACTCAGCGTGACCTGTTGCGAAATGCACTGCGAATGCGACCTGACCGCATCATCGTTGGGGAAGCGCGTGGTGCAGAAGTGTTGGAAATGCTGCAGGCGATGAACACCGGTCACGATGGTTCCATGAGTACTCTGCATGCGAATGATGCCCGAGAGACACTGGACCGTCTGGAGTTGATGATTGCATTGTCTGGTGCCGAACTGCCGTCAAACATCGCTCGTCAGTACATCTGCAATGCGGTTGATCTGGTGATTCACGTGACACGGCAGCAGTCCGGTCATCGTGTGGTCACACGAATCTCTGAGGTGACCGGGCTGAAGGATGGTGAATGGTGCATCGATGACGTTTTCGTCTATCGCATGACAGGCGAAGTTCAGGACGGACGTCCTGCGGGATCCTTCTTTGCGACCGGCTACCAGCCGGTCGCTTTGCGCCGCCTCGCCATGGGGGGGATGAATACTGATCAGTTCCGATCATTGTTCGAGGCCCGCGAACTCAGCAGCGTCAATCCGGGGTGAGAGCGGGAAACTGCCGCGGAGTTTTCGTCACGGGACACTTTGCCGATCAGTTCTGATCCGGCAGGAAATGTTACAGAAGAAACTGGACCAGATTCATGAGTGTTCCTGCCAAAGTCCTGCAGTCAATTGAGCGTCGACCGGAGTTTGCCGACATTCTTCGGGAAGATGAAGGATTCAGCACTGGCGAGCAGGGCACGGCCGAGAGTGCGGTGAACAACTGGTTTGACAAGCTTGTGCAGCAGTCGGGGCTGGACATCACCGGTCCGGTCCTGCTGGGGTTGTGCATGTTCATGGCCATCTTTTTTGGCGGTCCGGTGTTTCTGCTGCTCGACATGCCTCTGCCTGCCCTGGTTTTTGCGATGGTTGGTGCCATCGTGCCACTGGTTGTTGTGTCCTTCTTCCGAAGTCGTCGACAAAGCCAGATTATGGAGCAGCTTCCTCTGGTTGCGGAAGAGATGGCGCGTTTCGCAAGGACAGGCCGGAACCTCGAAGACGCATTTACAGCTGTGGCACTTGACACTCCTGCTCCGCTGGGAAAAGAGCTGTTGACCTGTGTTCGGCGTACGGAAATGGGTCTTGATATCGCCTCTGCGGTGAAAGACCTGCCGGAAACGACGGGTGTTTCCACGCTGGCAATGCTGACCTCCGCGATCGGTGTGAATCAGGAGACAGGTGGTGACCTGATTCAGGTCCTGGAACGACTGTCGACGGCTGTTCGAGACCGCCTGCATTTTGTTTCCCGCCAGCGTTCGGCGACGATTTCCAGCCGCCTTGTCGCAGGAATGATGTTGTTGATTCCATTTTTCGTGATTGGGTTTTTCATGTCACGAGATGTCAATTATATGAATCAGCTGCTGTCATCAGAGTCCGGACGGTATTCGTTCTGGACCGGAGTGGTTCTGCAGGTCCTGGGGGCACTGATTGTGGTACGAATTCTCAGACGGACCAGTCGGTTCTGATCAGGCCACGCTGCGGTTGATTCATTTGGCGTTTGGAGTGGAGAGAACAGATGAGTGCAGGTGACGGCAGCAGAGCGGCAACAAGCTGGGAAGAACGAAAGCTCTTCCGGGATCTGAGTGCGATCCTGCCTGACGAAATGAGCAAGCGTGCTGCCGAAATCCCGGAAGACCTCCCCATCCCGCCGGACCAGTTCGTCTTTGGGCCACTGACAACGGCGATGTCGCAGATGATCCCGGAAAGTGCGTCGCGTAAGCAGGAACAGATCGAGCTGCTTTCGGCTGCCGGCTATCTGTCGCGCGCTGCCTGGCAAAATCTGGCTGCGATTCGCTTTATGTGTACGTTTCTGTCCCTGATGCTGACGGGAGCGTTACTGATCCTGTCGCCACCGGCGCTCGAACCTTATTTCATGGGGGCATTGCTGATCGTACCCGTGGTCGTGTGGGCAATTCCGCCGCTGCTTGTCAGTTCATGGGCCAATGAGCGACGAGCTCTGATCGAGACGGGTGTGCCCGATGTTCTCGACATGCTGAACATGTGCATCAGTCAGGGGCTGACGCTGCAACAGGCACTGCGAAGAATCACTCCGGAAGTTAAGGCGATCCATCCGCAGCTGCACTCAGAACTGACAATTGTGCAACGGCAGGCTGAACTGGGTGATATACAACGGGCACTGCACGCGTTCAGTATGCGCGTTGGGTCTCAGGAGGTGACGTCGTTCACATCGCTGCTGATTCAGGCGGAATCGACGGGCACGTCTCTGGCTCATGCACTTCGCGAATACAGCGACAGTATTCGTTCAACGCTCCGGGAACGTGCGGACGCTCGGGCCAATTCAGCCTCATTCCAGTTGCTGTTCCCGGTCACTCTGCTGTTGATGCCGTCCATCTTTATGTTCCTGCTGGGGCCTGCAATCATCCGAATCTCTGACTTCTACGGGGAAGATGGCACCGGACTGCAGCAGGGGCGACAGCAATCTCTGCAGGCTCTGGAACGATAATCGGTCGCTGACTGACTGGTGTCCACGAATCACTGCCAGCCGCGGTTGCTGACTGCCGGCTGGTGGTGAGAAACGCGAGCAGCATCTGCAGCCGGACAAACTCTTTCTGCGAGTGGTCTCGTTCACACGCAAGCCTGCTGGGGTTGTTCACTGGTCGTGCCTTATTTCGATGATGCCGGACGGATCAGAGTCCGCTGTTGCCGAAACACATCACAAGGTGCCAAATCACAACATCCCCCCGCGACGTGCGGATGTCGAGCCGTCGGGCTTTGTCTGTTCAATGCGGTTACGACGGGAAGTTGAACACGCTCGAATGAGCCGCTGAACAGCCTGGGCGTGTTGCCCGAAATCAACACATCATGAGGACCGCAACAGCAGGCTGCCGTCTTCACTGCGGCCTTGAAAACTCAGCACCCCAGGGCTTCGGCGAGCATGAAGATTGCTTCCTGTCCGTTCGCCGCGCCGCGTTCTGTCTCTGAATCGCATGGGACAGAGATTCCAACGGATTCCAAACTGAATCCCGGGAGCATCTTTGCAGACGGTAGGGTTTGGAAAGGTGATGGGATGAATCAGTACGCTGTCGAACTGAATCAGGTTCGTCGTACTTATGGAAGCCGCACTGCGGTGGACTCACTGAATCTGCAGATCCCCAGGGGCACCGTTTGCGGGTTCATTGGTCCTAATGGCTCAGGGAAAACAACCACCATTCGGATGATTCTGAGGATCATTCGACCGGATTCCGGACGGATCTGTGTACTGGGTGATGATCATGGAGTCGCTGCAAATGATAAGGTCGGATATCTGCCGGAAGAACGCGGTTTGTATCGCCGCATGAAGGTGCGCACGTTGCTGCGATATTTCGCGCAACTGAAGCATGTCCGCCAGTATGACCGAGAGATTGACTACTGGTTAAATCGTCTTGGTGCAGCGGATTGGGGCGATCGTCGAATCGACTCGCTTTCGAAGGGGATGTGCCAGAAAGTGCAGTTCATCGCTGCCGTCATTTCGCGGCCGCAACTGCTGATTCTGGATGAGCCATTCAGTGGACTCGACCCCGTCAGTACACAGCTGCTGACGGAGGCGATCGGGGAAATTCGGGATCGGGGCACATCGATCATCTTCTCGACTCACGATATGAACACGGCGGAACGTTTGTGCGAACGAATCGTGATGATCTTTCGCGGCAAAAAAGTGCTTGATGGTACTCCGGATGAAATTCGCAGGCTGCACCCATCCCACGAAATACGTGTCCGTACCACTCTCACCGGAACACTCCCGGATCGTCTGGAAGGGGTCAGCGCAATTCGACAGGATGGCGAATTCAGTCATCTTGATCTGGAGTCAGGGGTCAGGCCCGGTGATGTTCTAAGACAGATTTCTGAGCAGACCGAACTGGAGCACTTTGAGCTGCTGCACCCGTCACTGAACCGGATCTTTCTGCGCATTGCCGGGAACGACTGTGGTGGAGAATTCGTTGGTGATCAATTGTCGGATGCTGACAGGATGCTTGTTGAAGTGAAACCCGCGGGGGTCCCGGTGCATGCTGCAGTGAATCGGCGGCCGCAAAAAGAGCAGCCAGCGTTATCTCAAAGGGTGAAATGATGCGGCGAATTCTGACTATTGCACGGCGAGAGTACTCAGCGCTGGTAGCTACAAGAGCATTTGTGATTGGGCTTTGTGTGACACCTGTCCTGGTGCTCGGCGGGATTCTGATTCCGGCGATCAGCCGGGCTGCATCGCAGCAGGTCTGCCAGGTGGCTGTCGTGGACCATACCGGAAAACTTGTGACCGCACTTCAGCGCGAGTTGGTGGCAGGTGAGCAGACCAGCTCAGCAGACTGGGGGCCCAATAAAGTCCGTGTCGATCAGTCAGAGCCTCAGTTTGAGCTGGAAGTCGTTGACTCAGAGACATTCAACGATGAACAGCGACTTGCCCTGTCTGATCGAATTCGCTGCGGAGACCTCTACGGTTTTCTGGAAATCCCGGCCGCTGTCCTGAACAACGATCCTGCGCAAAGTTCTGTGCAGCCATTGTGGATTTCTGACGTCACGATGCTGTCCCGATATGGTCGGCGGCTGTCGGCTGTCCTGTCTGACGCAATCGGAATGGAAATGCTTGCGAGGGAGCTGGACACGGCGGAACTGGCCTTCGTGCGAGACCACAGCGCAGCGGAGACCAGTCTTGAAATTCGTTCGCCTTACATCCGGGATGCAGCGGGGGAAATCAGAGCGGGAGATCGGAAGAACGCATTTTCGTCGGTGATTGTTCCGCTGGTTCTGCTGCTGGTGATGTTTCTTGTTGTGATGCTTTCGGCACAGCCAATGGTGGACAGTGTGCTGGAGGAAAAGACGCTGCGAATTTCCGAATTACTGCTCGGCTCAGCCACTGCCCGACAATTGATGATCGGCAAACTTCTCGGGAATGTTGCCGGGTCTCTGACAATCCTGTTGGTTTATCTGGTGAGCGGATATCTGGTTGCCCTGGCTGCTCATCCGGCAGCAATTCCGGATGCCGGAATTCTGGCGTGGTATCTGTTCTTCCAGATCCTCGCAGTTCTGCTGTTCAGTGCCGTTTTCATGTGTGTTGCCGCATCCGTGACACAGATGCGAGAAGCCCAGTGTTTACTGATGCCGGTCTGGGGGTTGATCATGTTGCCGATGTTTTTATTGCTGCCGATTCTGGAAGAACCCAACAGCATGCTGGCAACTACGTTGAGTTACCTGCCTCCCGCCGCTCCGATGGTGATGACCATCAGGATGACATCGGGCACACCAATTTCGCCTTACGCTTTGTCCGGCAGCGTGGTTGCAATGGTTGCCGGGACTGTCCTGTGTGTCGTTGCCGCGGCACGGATTTATCGCGGCGGGTTGCTGCATCAGGGGCAGGCTGTCATGGCCGGAGATGTGCTGCGATGGCTGCTGCAAACCGATGACACGCAGTGATACGCAATCAGTTCCTGTTTCGGTCCTGGCGCAGCCTCTGCCCGGCTGCTGCACGTCGCACCAGTTCATCGCCAAGAACGCCCAGCAGGATCACTGCGCCGATGATGGTATATTCCAGTGACTGTGGAATCCGCAACAGCATGATCAGGTTGTAAAGCACCATCATGACGGCCGTGCCGATTACGACTCCCGGTATGGACCCTTCTCCGCCACGAAGGCTGCAGCCTCCCAAAACTGCCGCAGCAATCGCGTAGAGCTCAAAAGAGTTTCCGAAACTTGACGGTGAGATGGAGCTGAATTCAATGGCAAACAGCATTCCCGAGATTCCTGCCATCACGGAGCAGATCACGTAGGCAAGAATTGTGACACGCTGTGTATTGATCCCACTGAAGCGAGCGGCTTCTTCGCTGCGCCCGAGAGCCAGCAGATAGCGTCCCCAGATCGTGCGGGTCAGGAATACCGAAGCCACAGTGGCCAGACCGAGCAGAAGGAAGAAGGGGATCGGGATCCCGAACAGAACTTCATCCCCACGCAGCAACACTGGCAATCGCCCGGATGCAACAGGTCCGAGTACTTCTTGCAGTTCTCCAAAGCCGGCAGGATTGTCACCGGTCAGCCAGCGCGAAATTCCTCGATACATCAGCAGCCCGCAAAGCGTCACAACGAATGGCTGCAGTTTCAGTCGAGTGATCAGCAGCCCATGAGTCAGACCAACAGCCGCGGTAATTGCAATGACACAGAGGACAGCGAGCGGAATGGGCATGAACTGATCACGTCGTAATACGGCAGCATAGCTGCCGGTGTGGTACTTCTTGCCGGGATCTCGTTCCAGCTGGAGTCGGAGCGAACCGCTGTCAGCAGAAACGCTTACGATTGTCTGCACGCTGACTGCGCCGTTGGGAAGAAAAATCTGTAGCTGATCACCAGCCTTCGCGGCTGTCTCGGAGATCTCTGCCGTCAAAGTTTCCACGTCGAATGAGCGAACGGGCACGGCGAGCGTCAGCTCGCCCTCAGGTTCATCACGGGGCGGGAGTTCTTCAACCCGCAGAACTCCGGGACTGACCTCTTCTGCAATGGTAAACACGACGCCGGATCCGATTCCCCCGGTGAATCGTACGATACTGTCGGAGGGAATCTCACCGGCCGCTGCTGTGGTTTCAATCAGCTGCTGTGTCGCGGTGATCTGTTTCACTGCAAAAGTGGATTCAGCTTCGTAATTGACATTCAGGAGAATCGACAGCAGAACGCCGGAGAGACAGACCAGGGAACCGATCGAAAGATCGATTCCGCCTGTAATGATGACAAACGCGACGCCGATCCCAAGAATTCCGTAAAGCGACAGCCGGCTCAGCAGGTTCATGATGTTGTCGAGCTTCAGGAACTTACTCGAAAGCGGCTCGTACCAGTGTTCTGCCGTCGCCATGGAGAGAAACAGGCAGAGCAGGATCAGGACGCTCAGAATCCCCAGTATCTTTCCTCGCATGATTCGCCTGTCTGCAGTGTGGTTTGAATTCGTGTGTTGGTGGATGAAGCAGCAGCGGAGTGTCAGTTCTGCACGTTTGCAGCGGACGCCTGTCGTGTGGCCAGGGTCATGATGGCCTGCTCGGTCAGCTGATCTCTGGAGAGTTCCCCTGTGATACAGCCTTCATGCATGATAATAACGCGATCACTCAGCCCCATGATCTCTTCCAGTTCGCTGCTGACGAAGAGGATTGCGATTCCTTCTGCCGCCAGTCGATCCATGAGCTGGTAGATTTCCTGCTTGGCACCAATGTCGATTCCTCGTGTTGGTTCATCCAGCAGCAGCAGATGAGGTTTCATGGACAGCCACTTGCCAAGGACAACCTTCTGCTGGTTTCCCCCGGACAGATTTCCGGTGCGGATGGTATCGGCCGGTGCTTTGACTCGCAGCTGTTCACACATATCGGCCGACTGGCGGCGTTCGGCCGCAAAGTTCATAAAGCCGGATCGGGCGGTTCGATGGATTGACGCCAGACTGATGTTCTCGCGTATTGTCATGTCCAGCACGACGCCCTGTTGTTTGCGATCCTCCGGGACAAGTGCAATTCCGGATTCAATGGCGTCCACCGGGCTGGTGACGGTAAGCTTCTGACCACGGATTCGAATTTCGCCGCTGAGCGGGGCGTCTGCACCAAAGAGGGTACGGAGGACTTCAGTACGGCCAGCTCCGACAAGTCCGGCGATTCCTACGATCTCGCCACTGTGCACAGCAAAGTTCAGTTCATGAGCCGGCCATGTTGACGTGCGCAGGCCGCGGACTTCCACGGCAACCTTTCCGGCGGGGAAGGGTGTGCGTGAAAAAACGCGAGACACATCACGCCCGACCATCAGTCGGACGAGATTACCATGCGTGATCTGATCTTCTGCCAGATGTCCGGCAAGTTCGCCGTCGCGAAGAACCGTAACACGGTCCGACAGTTCCTGAACTTCCGCAAGTCGGTGAGAGATGTAAACGATACTGACACCCTGACTTCGCAAGTCTCGGATGACATCAAACAGCCGTTCAGATTCTGCAGCGGACAGACTGGATGTGGGTTCATCCATGATAAGGACACGGGCATCAATGGAAAGTGCCTTGGCAATCTCCACCATTTGCTGCTGGCCGGTTGTCAGATCCTGAACCAGTGTTCCAGGATCAAGACTCAGTCCGATTCGCTTCAGGAATCGGGTGGATTCACGATGAATTGCTCGCTCGTCGATCAGTCCCAATCGTCGCGGCTCCCGGCCAAGAAAGATATTTGCTCCGATGGTGAGGTTGTCGGCCAGATTCAATTCCTGATGAATCAGAGCAATCCCTGCATCCATGGCGTCACTGACCGAGGCAAACGAGACCGTTTTTCCGTCGACCCGGACGCTGCCGGAGTCCTGCCGCTGAACCCCGGCAAGAATCTTCATGAGCGTGCTTTTGCCGGCGCCGTTCTCGCCGACGACCGACAGGACTTCTCCCTGCTGCAGGTGCATTTCCACATTCTGCAGCGCGCGAACTCCCGGAAAGGACTTGCTGATCCCTTCAACCTGAAGTCTTGGTTGTGATTGCGGAGCTGCGGGCATGGGATGTCGAGCGTTGAGTCGATTGCATGGGGCTCTGACAGCGAGAATCAGGCCGATCAGTTTCTGTGACCGGCCTGACTTGATTGCATCACTGTCCCTTCAATCGCTTGAGTTCTTCCCAGAATGTGTCGACATTTTCGGCTGTGATGGAACGTGGCGGAATATCCACGTATTTGGATTCAGGAATCACGGACTCATTTCCGCTGAGGATCTCATTCAGCACTCGAACAGATTCGTAGCCGTACTGATACGGGTTTTGGACAACCGTTCCCGCACATTCTCCGTCCTTGATTGCCTGCAGCGTCACGTCATTTTCATCGAATCCGGCAATAGCCACTTTGCCGATTTTGCCGGCTTTCTTAAGTGCCTGATAAATGGCTGGCGGATTGTATTCGAACAGACCAGCGATGCCCTTCAATTCCGGCCAGGTCACCAGCGCGTCCTCTGCTTTCTGCAGAGCGACTTCCGGTTTTCCCTGGTCGGTAATCGTGGCGACGATGGTATAGCCATTGCCTTCGAGTTCACCTTCTTCAGGGTCGAATGCGTCAGGCTGGGACTGATAGTACTCAATGGTTCGATCACGGCCGAGCAGGACGTCGATTACACCCTGGCGGCGATACTTGCTGTTGTTCTGCTCCAGACGGCCGATTGTGAGCAGGATCTGCCCGCCGTCCGGGACTGCCTTTCGCAGAATCTCGCCGCACTGGCGGCCACCGGCGTAGTTATCCATACCGATGTAGAGCAGACGATCAGAGCCCGGGGCATCTGAGTCATGCGTGATCATCGGAACTTTTTCTGCAACCTCATTCAGCCACTGAATCTGGTTTTCTGCATCCAGCGGGCTGATGGCGATTCCCTGGACACCCGTGGTGAGCAGGTCGTCGACCTTTTGCTTCTGCACGACCGAAGTTGCCTCCGAGGGCATGATCACGGTGACGTCAATGTCAAATTCTTTTGCTGCAGCAACGCAGCCAGCTTCGGCAATTTTCCAGAAGTCCGCAATCTGATTGGTGACAAAAGCTACGGAACGCCGTCCAGAGGTTTCCTCTGGTCCGGCTGTTGAAGCCGGGGGGGCATCTTCAACCTGACAGCCGGCGGTTAGCCCGATGAGCATCGAGAAGAGCAGAAGAAACGATGCGGATCTGCAATTCATGAGCAGTCTTCCTTGTGGAAAAAGTAAACCGAAACAGGTCCTGAACAATATGTCCGGAGCAAGCGCTGGTCAAACCTGACTCCTGGTTTTCAAGGGTGATTGGAAGATCTGTGAGTTCCGGCGTGCCATGAATGGGGATTCGCGAGGAAGGCAGAAGAGCAGCGGTTTGCCCGGTGGCGATTTCGGGAGTGGATTCCTGGTTCGTGGATGATTGCCGAAAGCGGTCTCGTTCCTGTTTGC
>Ga0213858_10000512_pt1 | contig 18593 bp, 17 predicted proteins | sample PICome_FD_160122 | JGI IMG/M metagenome (GOLD analysis project Ga0213858, IMG submission 160122) | Coastal seawater microbial communities near Pivers Island, North Carolina, United States - PICO245 | ecosystem: Environmental > Aquatic > Marine > Coastal | place: USA: North Carolina | collected... | reverse complement strand
CTGAGGCACCCCAAGGAATTCATAATAACTCAAATCCAAGCGGTCGACAATTTCACCAGCCTCATTTTTGAGCCATAGAAAATCATTGGGCAAGAGGAATTTTTCAGATTGATTTTGGCTATAGTTAACACCATGGCCCAAAACCACAAAAAATAAAATGTAATAAAATCTCAAGTTAGCGTTCTTGAATAATGGAACCTAATGTAAGAAAAAGTCATGTCAGTGCATGACGAAAATTGTAATTTAGCCAGGATTACTTTGAGATGCTATCGATACTGATCCCTTGTTATAATTGTGCCATTGATGCGTTGGTACAGAAACTCAGCGATGAAATTCAGCAAAAACAACACCCTGCTGAAATCATTGTCTGTGACGATGCCTCTGAGCATTCTCCTAACTTAAGCGATACCCTGACAAATCATTCCTGGATTCACTTAATTCGCAATGAAAAGAATTTGGGGCGGACTGGTACCCGACATCGACTGGCCCAGGAGGCTCAATTCCAGAGCCTTCTCTTTTTGGATGCGGACGTATTGCCTGCAAACGAGGACTTTTTGGACCACTACATGAATCATGTTGGCAAAAACAAGGTGGTTTACGGCGGAATCAGCTATTCCAAACATAAACCAGCCCATCACCAGCGATTGCGCTGGGCCTACGGCCGAAAGCGCGAAGCTAAAAGCGCCAAACAACGCATGGGCAGCCCCTATGTCATCTCACAAAATCTCATGATGGATAAAGAACTGTTTTTATCCATAAACACAGCAACAGTCAACAAATACGGTTGGGACAATGTATTTTCTTATCAAATCGCCGCCTTGAATGAATCCATCACCCATATCGACAACCCAGTAATTCACATGGGGCTTGAAGACGCCAAGACCTATCTCGATAAAGTCATTCAATCCACCAACACCCTGGTATGGGCCCAACATAGGCAGTTGATTTCAGCGGAATTCACTCAGCTACAAAAGCGGTTTACGCGGTTCAATGCATTGGGGTTGGCCAGGCCCTTGCGTTGGGCAATCAGACCATTCTTACCGTTAATAAAGTGGCAGTTAAGTTCAGCTAGACCCATGATCAAACTGCTCGACCTGTATAAATTTTATTACTTTTCTCAAAAGAAATATCAGCACTAATGGCTCTTTTTACGGTCGTCATACCACTTTTTAACAAAGCAGCCGAAATCGAGGGAACTTTGGCCTCTGTACTGGCACAAACTGAACAAGATTTTGACATCATTGTAGTGAACGACGGATCCACAGATGACAGTGCCGCCATTGTCCGCAGCTTGAACGACCCGCGCATTGAGTTAACGGATCAGCCCAATCAGGGGGTAGGGCCTGCCAGAAATAAAGGGGTGGGCATGGCGACAAGTCCATGGATTGCCTTTATGGATGCAGACGATTATTGGTATCCCCATCATTTGGCCGACTTAAAAAAATTAATCGATGAATATCCTGAAGCACTCTGGATGGCCACGGCCTATGAAAAAGCCTTTACCCCGAGTCTCAGCAAACCCTTGAGTTCACAACTCATGAATAACGGGCCAAACTGGTTTGGTCCCATTGTCGATTATTTCACATTGGCTAAAAAAGATGCCCCGGCTTGGACCTCAGCGGTGGGCATGCGCAGATCATTTTTTAATGACATAGGAGGCTTCGATACGGACATCACTATGGGTGCCGGAGAGGATACTGATCTTTGGATCAGGGCTGCATTAAGGGCTCCGCTTTATTTCAACAATAGGATTTCATCACGCCACCGTCAATACAGCAGTAATCGTATTTCGCACGCCCCAACACTGATGCGTAGATTCATTGATTTAGATCGCTATGAAGCGGACACCAGCAGTCATCCTGGCTTGAAAGCCTATTTGGATTTGAATCGATATTCTATCGGTATAAAGTTCAAAATGGCTGGCGATCGCGAACGAGCCTCAAGGTATTTTCAGGCCATAAAACCAGCTTCGCTCAATGTTACCCAAAGGCTGTTGATGAAGTTACCCGGCTGGGCGCTTCGACTGGCCGTCAACATACAGGGAATACTTGCCAAATTTGGCTTGAGGTTATCGGCCTTTAACCGCTAAAAAATCCGCGTAGTCACGAATATAGTCCGCTTCGTCAAATCTCCCTGAAGACAAAACCAAACACACTGCGCCTGAGGAAAAATCATCGAGTGAGCGCCACATGCCTGTAGGGATAAGCAATCCTTGATTGGGTTTGTTAAGCACCACTGTTTTTTGAGCCGACCCGTCGTCTAATAGCACCGAAAAACTACCACTGAGTGCAACAAGACATTCGAGTTGTTCTTTGTGGGCATGTCCGCCCCGCGCAGCATCTGAAGGCACATCATAGAGATAGTACACCCGCTCAATGGCATATGGCAAAACAGACCCCTCGATCACCGAAAGATTACCCCGTGGATCGTGAATTTTTGGAATCGAAATCAGCTGTATGTCGTTAATGGTGGTGTGATGCATTCTCTATCAATTGTTTCCAGCGCTGAGCCACAATGCTTTCATGGTATGGTTTCACTGAATCCCGAGCCGCTGCTTTTGCCCGCTCATAAAATGCGGGATCCAGACACATCCGATCAATGGCTTCAGCAAAAGTACGACTATTTCGCTCACTCACCAGCAGACCGTTTTGATTGTGCTGAATCAACTCACTCGGTCCAGAGATGATGTCCAATGAAATCACCGGTGTTCCCAAGGCCAAGGATTCCAAAATTACCATAGGAAAACCTTCGTAAAAACTGGTCAAACAAATCGCATGGGCTCGGGCAATGAGCTGTTGTGGTTTTGGGTCAAAATCAATGAATTTAACTGAATCTTGGAGGCTTAATGTTCGTGTCAATTCTTTGAGGGCATGAGCATCAGGTCCGGAACCCAAAATTACCAATGGAATTCCTTTGGTTTTGGCCATAGACGCGTCAAAGGCGTGAATTAAAAACCGTAAATCCTTCACTTTTTGATCCAAACGGCCGTACCACAGCAAGTAGGGCTGTTTCAAAACATCGGCCTCTGGACCATCAGACGGACCATCGCCACCCGATTGTTTATTTTTGACAGACTGCCCCTCAGAGAGATCCCCACTGTCTAAATTGATTCTGTTGGATTCATCAAGGTTAAAATCAAACCAATCCTTGCTTAAAGCATTGGGAATGTAGGTTCGGTTCTTAAATCCCTGGTTGGCCAAAATGACGTCATTGATGTGCTTCGAGACGCTGACCAAAGCGGTGTTTGGTTCGAGCAAACGACGAAATAATCCCGGTGAGTGGGTTAAATAAATCGAACTGTAGGCACTGTGGCAGACGTAAATCACCCGTTGAGAGCGATAAATCAACTTTCTGTAGATCCACTCTTTGATCAGACTTTTTTTAGGGCGATGATCGATAATCACCTGAGGCCGATCTCGCTGCAAAAATCGATAGAAACGCCAAAATCGACGCAAACGATACCTCCTACCCTGGGCTTGCAGTCCTCCCGAAGGACTCGGGTTTTTTCCACCCAAATGCAATAATTCACCCGAGTATTCGTAATCAATGGGATCGCGAAGGACAACAGTGGTAACCCGATACCCCATTTGGGCAAACATTCTGGATTGAATGGCCACTGCGCGTTCTGCACCACCTTTTCCGAGCGAGATGGTGACCAGGCAGACATGAATATTTTTAACTTCGCTCAAATAGGCTAACTTAGTGGTCACTCACAAAGATATGAAGATACTTTTAGTAGGCGAATACAGTAGATTGCACAATTCTCTGAAAGAAGGTCTTGTCTTATTAGGCCATGAAGTCGTTTTAGTCGGGGATGGCGACTATTTCAAAAATTACCCCGTAGACATCAAACTCAAGCGTAGATTTCAAAAGGGGCTGGGCCGGCGCCTCAAAAATTTATTGTTTCTCATCAGTGGTTTTGACCTTTCGTCTTGGCTCATGTGCCGCTCGTTTTTCAGTCATAAAGGGCATTTCAAAAATTTTGATGTGGTACAACTCATAAACGAGAGTCCTTTGGGCATCAGCCCAAAATACGAGAGACGGATAATCGATTGGTTAAAAAAACACAATAAAAAATTATTTGTTTTGGCCTGTGGGACAGATCATATCAGCGTGCAATATGCCATGGATAAGCACTTTCGATATTCCATCATGGAGCCGCTTTTTTTGGGAAAAGTCAGCGAAAAAGACTACGCCCCTATTTTAAAATATGTGAAACAAGAGTACCGAGATCTGCACAAGTGGGTCATGAACCACTGCGATGGCTATATTGCCTCGGACATGGATTATCATTTGCCGTATCGGGAATTGAGCAAATACTTGGGCATGATTCCAAACCCGATCAATGTCGATCGCTTTGAACATAAAGCTCAAAAAACCGATGATATTCCGATAATTTTTCATGGTGTGAACCTCAAAAATTACCACAAAAAAGGCGGGGATTACTTTGATCAAGCCCTGGACATCGTTCAGGCCAAAAGACCCGATGAGTGTCGCATCGTTCGTACAGCAGATTTGCCCTACCACAAATACATTGAGGCGCTTAAAGAGAGCGACATTGTCTTGGATCAGGTTTTGGGTTATGATCAAGGCTACAATGCCTTAGAGGCCATGGCCCAGGGCAAAGTCTTGTTGACTTGTGCCGAAAAAGAATGGCGTGAACACTATGATATCCCGGAGAATGCTGTGGCCTTAAACGCGCTCCCGGATGCGGATAAAATTGCGCATTTACTCATTGAAATTATCGACCAGCCGGAACGAAGGAAAAAATTGGGACAACAGGCCCGAGAGTTTGTCGAACAGCATCACCATTACCGAGAAATCAGCCAGCGATATCTCAAAACTTGGGGCTGCTAAAAGAGCTTTAGGTATTGATCTAGAAGATGACGTTCACCATCCCAATCGCGATCGATGTCCTGGCGCAATAATTTAACTGGGATACCACCCACCAGAATGTGATTGCCAAGTGAGGTAATGTCTTTTGTGCACAGACTATTTGAAGCCACAATACAATGGTCTGGGGTACATGCGCCAGGCAAAAAGGTCACCCGATTGCTGATAAAATTGTAATCACCGATTGAAATAGCCTCATGCATGGCCAAGGACGCTCCAGTACTCACTTGACGTAATTGGTGAAAGTTGGTGTCAATCACTTGTGCCTCAGACCCGAGCCTAGCGTATTGACCAAACTCGATGTGATGGTGACAAATGACCTTACTGTTTGAAGCCACGCTCGACATATGACCCATGGTCAAATGGGCATCAGGTCCAATATGGAGCAAATAGTCCAAACCAAATTGAACGTGACCCTGAACACTAAAAGTCCCCTCAATATGCACCTCAGCAATGCCTCGAGAACGGGTGACTAACTCGTAAGGCTGACCAAAACCAATCATGCCCATTGGGGTATGCTCGGGCAAAATAATTTTGCCGGTTAACTTCCCAAAATGCACCTTACCATAGAACAATACTGGTAATCTACGCGCCGTTGAAAAAGGAAAAAAAAGAAGGTTAAAATAAATGGAGCGACACCAATTTACCTTTAGATAGAGTCTCAAGCGCTTTTTCAGCCGTCGATACATGGGTCTAATGCTCATCAGAATTAGGGTCTTTTTTAGTTCGAATCAGGCTGAGGACATCAGTTCTCTGATTCAATTGATACCACGAAAATAGGCAAGTTATAACAATTAAAGCTGCCGTTATAATCATTTGCCCCACAGAATCGCCCGATTTTGCGCTGATTAATACCGCAGAGCACATAACCAGTCCCGAGCCAAACAAGACATACAGGCCCTTTGAGAGGGTTAAATCATAACGCCATTTGACAATGACAATCAAACTAAAAAAATGAATGACATAATACACCAAAAAGCTCATTCCAAGACCCATTAATCCATAATGGTAATAACCCGCGGCGTTCAGTGCGAATAAAATGGCGTTAAATGAGATGGTGGTTCTTAAAAATAAAGAGGAGTCCCCTCTGGCAATGATGACATAGCCTAAAGAAAAAGAAACCGCTTTGAATAACATGCCTAGAATTCCCCATTGTACCAGAGGAACCACTGCTTTAAATTCAACCGTGTAAAGCAGGGTAATGATCCACGGGGAGAAGGCTAAAAAAACCACAATAATGGGTAACATTAACAGCGTGGCTAATTCAGCCTGCCGACCCACAATGAGTTTGGTCTTAAACAGATCCTGTCCAACCTCAGAAAGGCGCGGAAAATAATCTGTCCCCATTGCGGTAAAAATCAACCCTACATACGTGTTCAAAATTAAGAATCCAGCATTGTACAATCCAACATCGGATAGACCCCCCAGGCCTGAGATAAACAATTGAATGCCATAACCTACCAGTAAGGTGATGATGGAACTCAAACTCAACAACACGCCTAAACGCATCATCGGCTTGCCCTTATTCCAAGCGTTTAACGGCGTAGTCCAGGAGATATGTCCTCCACTTTTGGCATCAACCCTTTGGGCGACCAAGAAACTGATCACCGCTGTGACAATGATGGCTGGGACTATTGCGTCAATGCGCCAATAATAATACAGGGGCACAGTGACCAACAAAGCAATCAAATTCCCCCAAACATTGGCCTTGGCCAAACCGCTTAGAAACCTCAAACCCTGTAAACGCGTTAGGGTGGACTGAGTGAGTTGTTTGAACAATAAGGCAAAAGAAATGGCCCTAATGTGCGTGGTATAATGGGCGTCACCAAACGTCCAAAGGCTGATCCATGGTGCCATTAAAACCATCAATACAACCCCGATAACTGCCGTGATGACAAATAAGGTCTTTAAAACACCTAGGGTTTCTTTTTGCTGTTCGGTATCAGATCCATGGGCAGCAATTTCCTTCACCCCACTGCGATCCAAGCCGAGATTGGTGATGGCCAAAAGGACATTTAAGGTGGCCATGAGCAAACTGGCAATACCCATACCAGCGGGGCCGATAAACAGGGCGATGAACTTAGAGCGGAGTAAGGCCATAATGATGTTGGCCAATTGCACCCCGCCAAAAAGGGATGTCGCTTTGAGCATGCTCTGATATGAGTGTTTCGCCTCTGCCATCTAAGGACCTTAATTCTTGAGGTTTTTAACTTCCTCATTACTCACGTAATGCCAGACCAAAACCAATACCACCAATAAATAAACGATATATCGAATCATATGACCGATTACTACCCCTTCTACGCCGTAGATATCGATAAAATAATGAGCAAACAAATAAAATAATCCTACCGATAAAATCTCGGTGGCAATGAAGTGATAAACCAATTTCTTAGCGATAAAATAATAAGACACCACCATGGCAATAAGTCGCACAAAATCTCCCATTAATTGCCATTGAAATAAGCCTGACATGGCATCAAATCCTGGAAAAATCAGATCAATGATGAAATCGCGAAAAATATATACCCCAATCATTCCAAATCCAAAAATGGGCAATATGGTTTTGTAAACATGACTCATTTCGCGTACAAACGAAGATCGTCCTATGACAAGTGCGAATTTCGGTATGACGTACATGGTAAATAAGATGGTCGAAAAAGCCATGTAATTCTTAGATAAATCAAGCATGGCCGACCAAATTCCAGCGTCACTTTCAGAGATGCGTCTTAAAATCATGTTTCGGATCTCGATCTCAACCGTGCTCAAAATAACCGTTGAGAAAAATGACATAAGAGAAAAAGCCACAAAAAATTTGGTCAAGGGCGCGCCAAAATAGAGATCCTTAAGCCGCAAATACTTTTTGAGAACGCCGGCAAATACCCAAATCAATATCGAGAGCTGAATGGCCGGTGTAACCGCAATGGCAATCAACACCCCATCAAAATTCTCTTGATATAAAAACCAAATGATCAGCCCTGAGCTGAATAGATAACTGACCAAATCAATTTTTGCAAACTTTTTGTACTGAGACAATCCATTGATAACCCCATTGAACACGCGCTGAAGACTGATGGCAGGAACCACCAGTGCAATAAGGCTAACCAAAAACCCATAACGCTGGGTTCCAAATAAATAAAGACTCAAATCCTCTTGCCAAATCAGTAAAACAAGACCGCTGACAAAACTACCGATGACCGTAAACACAAAAGTTGTTGAAAAAAGACGCGCTAATTTTTCTCGGTCCTCCTGATTCTCAGAAATATACTTTACAATCCCATTGAATATACCCAGAGAAGTAAAGGAGGTTAGCAACTGAATCAAACTGCGCAACTGGCCCTGTAAAAAGATACCAGATTCCCCAAAGTTTTCTGCGATAACACGTCTTATAAACAAGGAGATGACCTGTCTGGTCAAAATAACCGGAGCATTAAGCGAGGTCATTTTTAGCAGAACATTGCCCTTTATAAAACTCGGTAATTTCAAAGCTCAAACGAATTTAATGCCTGAATCACTCGGTCCACTTCCTGGTCGGTCATGACTGGACTCATGGGAAGACTCAATACGGTTTCATGCAGTCGCTCCGTCTTAGGAAATTCAAAATGAGATAACTCACTGAGTCCCTCCTGCCGATGTGGTGGCACAGGATAATGAATAGAAGTTCCAATTCTTGCTGTCGCTAAATGCGCTTTTAATTTCTCACGATCCTCGCATTGTACCACGAATAAATGATAGACATGGCTGCCGTCAAAGTTTGGTCTTGGCAGCACTATTTTAGGATTGTGGACCTGATCATGGTAACGTTGAGCAATGACAATTCTTCGGGCGTTGTCCCGATCTAAATCTTTGAGCTTGATGGCGAGAAAAGCAGCTTGTAACTCGTCCAAACGAGAATTGAATCCACTGTACTTATTGTAGTATTTTTGGCCAGAACCATAGTTGCGCAAATAGGCAATGCATTGTGCTAATTCGGGGTCGTTCGTTGTGACGGCACCGCCATCACCTAGGGCTCCGAGATTCTTTGTGGGATAAAAACTAAAGGCCGCAGCATGGGCCAGATTACCTGCTCTTTTACCATGAACACCGACAGCGCCATGAGCTTGAGCCGCGTCTTCGATCACTAACCATCCCCGCTCTTGGGCCAAAACCCAAATCACTTCCATGGGCGACACATCACCATAGAGATGTGTCGGCAACAAGGCTTTTATGTCTGGATCATTTACTGCAGTCAATGCATCAAGGTCGAAATTAAAGGTCTTTGGATCGACCTCGAGCAAAACAGGAACAAGCCCCGCCTGCTTCACCGCCAAAACCGTGGCGACATAACTATGGGCACAAATCAGCACTTTATCCCCATCCTTTAACTTACCGTGAATTTTATACCCTTCAAAAATTAATCTAAGCGCGTCCAGACCGTTACCTACACCAATGCAGTACTGAGTGCCACAATATTGAGCATAATCCTTTTCAAAGCCACTGAGCGAATCCCCGAGGATCATCTGGCCCCGCTCCATAAATTTTTCAAAGGCCTCAGCAAATTGACCTTGGTACCGCTTATTGATACTGTTTAAATCTAAATATGGAATCACTTGAGATTGAGTTTAAGGTCGTTATGATTTTTCGTCTCTAGGGCGTACTGATTAATGGTGATGCAACGCGCGCCACAAGATTGCTTCCAAAAGAGTAAACCAGAGTTTAGTAAGGCCCCATTTTGTTCACTTGAGGTATTAAAGTCAAAATAGCGCCGTCCTTTTGCAAAGTGATCAATAATGTAATTATAGGCCAAATCTATACTGCCGAGTTTATTTTTGTCGTCATTGCCCATGACGTATTGCGGATGCACTACGGTAGGGGTTAAAAAAACCGTAGTCCCCGCCACTAACTTCCCCTGATGATAGACAGATACTTGTTTGATGTTGTCTGGGAATCGCTCTGCCAAAAGCTCAATTTCAGCCAAGGAGTGTACCGGATGTGTTTTGTGTTTGTGAGCCAATCCAGGGGTAAGAATTTCCTGCCAAAAAGCAGAAAAATTATTGTCACAAACCACCTTAAGATCGTGCCTTTTCGCCCGATTCAAACCCTCTCGTCTGTTTTTTTCAAACCCCAGTGCTTCATCGTAATCGATTACCATAGCCACATCTTTCTTGATGCAATTTGCTCCGGCCAGATGAAAAAAATAGTCTAGTTCATCCGAAGGGAGTTGGGCGTAAATGCGCGGGATCTCCTTGACTACCAAATTCTTTATGCCTTGAAGGTCTGCGTAGGCCAAAACCTTTTGAAAACAATCAAATGCCTCATTAAATTTTATCTTTTTTGCCCAAACGAATCCGCCGTAGGTCAACCCTTGGTGGGCATACATGGTGTCTTTAAGTACATGAGCAGGAACTGCGGCTAGAAGTCTTTGATCGTCATAAACCATGAGCGAATGATCGTCAAAGCGGTCCTTGTGATAATCCATAAATCCGCGCTTGAGGATGAAGGTTCCATTTTTGGATTCACCGATAAAGGCATCCCAAGCTTCTTGGTCTGTTGCGGTGTATCGTTTGACCTGAATCATGGTTCTATTTTTTTACAGTCGATTTGTCCTTGGGCATCAATGTATTGATAAACACCCTTAAACCCATTATCCTTTAAGATGACAAAACTGTTATCTGGTTCGAGAAAATCTTTAAAGGACTTATTTTGACTTAAGTGTGCAAAGAGTAAACGAAAGACATTGACAGATGTTGTAAAATCTATGGATTCCTCAGGCATCAAGTCATCAGGCCATTTAATGGACAATTGACTGCTAAATATAGAATAAATTAAATCTCTATCCTGGGTTTTGGTATAGATTTGATTGGTGTACTCAAAGCCCACGAAACCACCGTGATCGGCTAAAATTAGAATTAAAGCCCCGGGGTCGCGCTGGGTAATGAGCTCAATTAGCGCTTTGGTGGTCTGTTGGCCACGTTCCATACTCTCAAGCCATAAATCCCTTTCGCCTGCTACCCCTAAAGACATCTCTTTTCTGCCATGGATATGCCCGGGGTTAAAATATTCGATAAAATAAAATTGAGGGGCATCAGTCATTTGACCCTCAGAATTTTCTGGGTCACCATTCTGCCAAAGATCCAGACGCTCACGCAAGTCATCGATCACTGACGCCCTTTTATTGAACCCTTGGCTCAAATAACCAATCTCCTTTGGACTGAAATTAGCTGTGTCAAATCCTAATTCTGGATGATTTACCGTAAGGTAAGGCGCCACCGAAATCAAATGAGTCTGGTAGCCATTGTTGCTCAAAACATTTAATACGTGATTCTCAGAAACAATGCTCTCACGGGCATCCAGGGCCTCACTAAAGCTGTTGCCGTGATTGTAATAATGGTGTTTCATCATCAGTAGCGCACTGTTCGAGGACAAGGTCGAGGCATAATTGCTACGAAAATTGTCGTAATGCGTGAAGCCATTATGATTGAGGTATTGCCTAAAACTGCTGTCCCGATACTTGTAGTGACCCCGACTTAGTTCACTGAAATTCACCAAACCATCTGGCTGGAGCAGATAAATATTGGGCTTTTGCAAAAGAGCAACTTGATCAATTTGGTCCGGTAATTTTTTCCAATCTTCAGAAAGGGTCAAATTACCGTAAATCTGACCGCTGAGGGGCACCAGTGCCAAAAAAGCCACAATTCCCTGTAACATCATAATTTTACGATGATACTTTTTAAAAAAATAGGCGTAAACCAGAGCGAATATTATGATACCCAAAGTGATTTTGCGGTGCGGGGCCTCAAGCAGGGTCGCTTTCAGACAATATAAGAACCAACCAATTCCAAAAAAAGCGAGCCAAAAACTCCGCCAATGTACTCCGAAAAACCGCTGAATCACTTCTCCTGTGACTTTGGCCACGAGCATAGGTAAAATCAGGAAAAATCCGATAAAAAACCAAAAATGACCCCATGAATTGACCAAACTGTAGTTATTGCCCGCGTAAAACAACATGGGATATGCACCGGCAAAAAATCCAACCAGCCACGGGTTCAACTTAGAATTTGTATGGGCTAGATCGCTCTTAAACATAAAGGTCTATGATCTGGTTTTCATCAAATACAGAATGCGTTTACTGCCTGGAATCTCAACCTGTTCAAGGGTCTCAAAATACTGGGCAAAGGCCGACTCAAAATTCTCCTGATGGTAATGATCAAAATGATTGATGAACTCTCTTTTACGTTGCAACAGGGAATCTACCCAACTGTCCTTACGTTTGGGAAACTCAATGATCAATAGCGGTGATAGACCGGCAAAAAAACGCGCCGAGTCTTCAAAAGGCACATTACCAGACAAGGTCATGTGGTGAATCACCGCCAGGGCTAAGACAACTTCTGGACCCCATTTACTCAATCGGTTGAGGATGGGCGAGCGCTCTTGATTGACCCATCCAATCCCTGGACTGGGCTGTGCGACGTCAAACCAAAGCGGCAATATATTGTCTTCTTTGTTGGCCTTAACCTGAGCGTAATTTAAGGCCACGGCATTGTGATCAATGTCCGCGACCACTGCCAAATCCAAATCCTCAGACAAGGCCCTTACAAAGGTGCCATCATTGCCTCCAACATCCAAAACCTTTTTCAAAGCACGCTGGCTGATCCAATGATCAATCTGCTGTTTTTTAAAGATGAAGGCCTCTGGTTGATAATTCGTTTTATTGTAATAATCTCCCCACTCAGTTTGCTGTTTGAGCTCGAGCCCATCGATGTAGTCATAGAGCGAACGAATCATGTTACTCAAGGCTTTTTTGCTCAAATGCATTTTGCGAGATTTCGGCTTGTATTCATCATTGTGTTTGGCCTCTAATTTGGCCAATAAATGAATGTTTGTATACAAGGTTGGACTCAATTTAGTCCGTTTTGGCAACAGTGAAGCGACTAAGGAAACAGGAATGCCATCAATGTGATTTTGCATCATCTTTAAAACCTCAGCCCCGTGATAATGCGCCAAAACTAGGGGCGATAAAAAATGCATCACAAATTGCTTGTACGCGCGCCACGGTTGATCCTTTTGATAAAAATCAAAAGATAGGGTATCAATGAAAATTGCTCGTCCTTTTTGAAAGGTTACATTATAGGCCGAAGCATCCTTGAGCGAAAATCCACGTTCAAGGGCATAGTTTTGCAATTTTAAGGTCAGAAGCGCCGCCTGTTTAAATTGATCAAAACTCCATTCATAGGGGTAAGTCATCAGGTCGAGCTGGTCGGGCTTTAAAACGATTCGCTCTGGAGTCTGCTCCTCTTCTACGTGCGGAATGAGCATTTTGGCCTTGAACAATGGGGCGAAAAAATCATTGTCACAAAGCGCCTGGTAAACCGGGAAATAAATGGGGTTGATTGCTCTTTTTACTGTTCCACCGTCTTCAAAAATAAAACCTGACGGATCGCGAAAAGAGGCTTCATGTCTATGAGCTTTGCTCTTCATTGGGTTGTTTTTCGTCCTGCTCAAATTCCATGGCATCAATGCCATCCTCTTGAGGCTTGGTCAGACCAAAAAACGACTTCACCTTGTACATCAAGTTTTTTGAAAACAGAATAATCCCTGCAGCCGCAGCGACAATGGCTTGAACTAACATGGCGCCCAAACCTGGGTCAAAGTAAAGAAACATCATTGAAAAATAGCCCATCAACACTTTTTTTAGTCCTTAGCACAAATTAAATAAAAATGCACCACTTGGCCACCCTAATCCCTCTAAAGTTTAGCCGGTCACTAAGCTTTACTGCGCTTTCGATCAACTTCTTTGAGCAAAATCTTACGCAATCGCAAATGATTTGGGGTCACCTCTACGTATTCGTCCTTTTGAATGTATTCTAAAGCCTCTTCAAGTGAGAATTTTATGGCTGGAACGATCCGCGCTTTATCATCCGCACCGGCTGAACGCACATTGGTCAACTTTTTAGTCTTAGTCACATTGATGACCATATCGTCTTGTCGCGAATTCTCACCGATGACTTGACCTTCGTAAATTTCTTCTCCCGGGTCAATAAAAAAGCGCCCACGCTCCTGCAGTTTGTCAATGGAATAAGGGATGGCGGTGCCGTTTTCCATGGAGACCATACTTCCATTTAAACGTTCAGGTATGCCCCCTTTCATGGGTTGGTATTCTAAAAATCGATGGGTCATGATGGCCTCCCCAGCCGTCGCTGTCAGAAGTTGATTTCTCAAACCGATAATTCCTCTTGACGGGATCAAAAAGGTACACACCATGCGATCGCCTTTGGCTTCCATGCTTTGCATCTCACCTTTGCGGATGGTGACCATGTCAATGGCACGGCCACTGACCTCTTCTGGCAGGTCAATGGTCAATTCCTCCACAGGTTCGCAACGCTGGCCGTTAATTTCTTTGACAATGACTTGGGGCTGACCAATCTGTAACTCATAGCCCTCCCTCCTCATGGTTTCAATAAGTACCGAAAGATGCAAAACCCCGCGGCCAAAAACCATGAATTTATCGGCACTATCGGTTTCCTGAACCCTCAACGCTAAGTTTTTTTCCAGTTCGCGATTTAAGCGTTCCTTTATGTGTCTTGAGGTCACAAATTTTCCGTCCTTACTAAAAAATGGAGAATCGTTGATGGTAAATAACATGCTCATGGTCGGTTCGTCTATAGCAATGGTCGCTAATGCCTCAGGCTGTTCAAAATCTCCAATACAGTCCCCAATGTCAAATCCTTCCAGCCCCACGAGCGCACAAATATCGCCGGCAGCTACCTCAGTGACCTTTTTTCGGCCCAAACCTTCAAAGGTGAATAATTCTTTTATGCGGCTTTTCACAATGGCCCCGTCGCGCTTAATCAAGGATACATTCATTTGCTCTTTGAGGAAGCCTCGCTGTAATCGACCAATCGCGATTCGACCAGTAAATGACGAATAGTCTAAAGAAGTAATGAGCATTTGGGTGGTTCCCGTTTGGATTTGTGGTGAGGGTATATGCTCAAGGACCATATCCAGTAGCGGGGCAATGGAATCGGTGGGTTTGTTCCAATCCAGACTCATCCAATTATGTTTGGCCGAACCATAAACAGTGGGGAAATCCAATTGCCATTCTTCAGCGCCTAAGTCAAACATTAAATCGAATACCGCTTCATGCACCTCATCAGGAGTACAATTTTCTTTATCCACTTTATTGATCACCACACAAGGTTTTTTTCCCAGTGAAATTGCCTTTTGCAGCACAAATCGTGTTTGCGGCATTGGACCTTCAAACGCATCTACCAAAAGCAGTACCCCATCAGCCATATTGAGCACCCGTTCGACTTCACCACCAAAATCGGCGTGACCCGGGGTGTCAATGATGTTGATTTTGGTGTCTTTATAGATCACAGAAACATTCTTGGAGGTGATGGTGATCCCACGCTCACGTTCCAAATCATTGTTGTCTAAAATGAGCTCACCGGTCTTCTCATGAGCCTGAAAAAGACTACAATGGTGCAATATTTTGTCAACCAATGTGGTCTTTCCATGGTCGACGTGCGCGATGATGGCGATGTTTTTAATGTTCATGTCCTGGGTTAAAAACGGCCCAAAAGTACTGTTATTTAGTCAATAAAGTGTGGAGACCTGATTTTATTTTGGTCGGCTCGAACTAATTATTGACTCGGGCTGAGTGATAAAAGATGTATCTTTGCCTTGAAAATTCAACTCATGGAATTGACGCAAATCCCGAAGATCAAACACACGGACAGCAACAACTTTTTTCTCTTGGCCGGACCCTGTGCCATAGAGGGATACGATATGGCCATGCGTATTGCTGAAGAAATCAGCCAAATCAGTGACCGCTTATCCATTCCCTTTATCTTCAAAGGGAGTTTTAAAAAAGCGAACCGCAGTCGACTGGACAGCTTCACGGGCATAGGTGATGTAGAGGCCCTAGAAATACTAAAATCAGTGGGCGAGCGATTTGACCTACCTACAGTAACGGACATTCATCAAGAAAGTGATGCTGCCTTAGCGGCTCAGTATGTCGATGTTCTTCAAATTCCAGCCTTTTTAGTGAGACAAACCGACCTTTTAGTGGCTGCGGCCAAAACCGGAAAGGCAGTGAACTTGAAAAAGGGGCAATTTATGAGTCCAGAAAGCATGAGCCATGCCGTTACTAAGGTCAAAGAATCTGGTAATAAGCAGGTGATGGTCACCGACAGAGGGAGCATGTTTGGCTACCAAGATCTAATCGTTGATTTTAGAGGCATTCCTACCATGAAATCTTATGCCCCAACAGTTTTGGATGTGACACATAGTCTTCAGCAACCCAACCAGAATACTGGGGTAACCGGAGGAAGACCAGAAATGATTGAAACCATTGCTCGGGCAGGAATCGCTTCGGGGGCGGACGGACTATTTATCGAAACTCATTTTAATCCAACCCAGGCAAAAAGCGATGGAGCCAATATGTTGGATTTGAAAAATCTCCCGGATCTACTGACTAAATTGGTGGCCATTCGTCAAACCATCAATAATTTCTAAGAAACTGAATGTAGTCAGGTGCAACTGCACCGTTTTAGCCATCAGGAACGGGCTAAGGCAGGGGCTTAAACTCCCATTAAATAGTATTGCAAATAACCGAATCGAGGGGTCAATCGCCCCATACCGTCGGTAATCTGAGCACGGGCCAACACACCTTCTGCATCACCATCAAAAAACGAAGGGGCAATGTTTTCCAAAAATTGCTCGCCAAAACCATGGCTGGCATCTCGTGGCAATTCGCAAGGCAAATTATCGACTGCCATAACCGCAATGGCCTTTGAATCCATATAATCACATTCACTGTGGGTCATAGGATCATAACCGTAAAAGGGCTCTGCAATGGTCGAAGGCCTTAAGGTGCAGGCAATGGGACCGTCTATATCACATGAAATATCAGCAACCACATGTAGTCGGCAATTCTTGTGCTTCAAGGCTGATCTGGTTAGAATAATTGGAGCTCCATTGGCGTAGAAATGTCCAGCGATAAACAAATCTATGACCTTGGTAAAGCGATCAAAATTTCCTTCAAATCGCTCTGGATACTCATAAAATTCAAAACGATCGAAGGTCTTACCTGCCTTGTTTTTGTTATAGTCTGATACATCCAATACGGCATAACTTGGTTGATCCAGCTCTTGGGTCAACAACGCATTTGGCGTTACCCGATTTAAGCCCAGAAGAGTGATAATTTCTTGAGCGCCAGAGGCCACTCGACCGCTGCCGGTAATAACTGTTTTAAAATTATCAGGTAAGGTGACTTTAGACAAAGCAATTTTTACAGCTTCATAGTCGTATAAATCGTCTACTTTAGGTAATTCAAATGACCTTGATTTAAGACCGAATAGTCTAAAACCATTGTAGGCTCCGACAATTCCAGCATAACGACCAAAGCCAATAAGTCTTTGGCCGGATTCGTTGATGAAGGTTTCATGATCGTATAAAGCAATCCTTTTAGCGCTTATGGCCTGAAGCAATCCCTGATTATAGGGTTGTTTTTTAATGGTATGGCTAAAAAACACGTAAGATTTATTGTCCACTAGAGCACTTACCGGGACTTCCTTTACACCAATAAATACATCGGCAAAAGAGACATCGTCAAGAACCTCAATTCCCTTTTCACGATATTCGTCATCCGGAAAAATTCTAATGTCTGATGCTTCAACAACCAGGCGCGCTTCAGGGTAGAGCGACACAAACGCAGCGCATTGGTCAGGAGTCATTACCACGCGTTTGTCTGGAGGCGTTTTTCGCTCTCTAATTAAGGCCAATGTAAATGACATATCGATTGGTTAGGGTTGATTTGCCAATACAAAGATAGCTTTTTCGCTTATCTTTGTCCCTAATAATTCCGTAGTTCCATGGGGTTATGACAAAATATCGATTAGGGGCCGACTGGTTTTGACAGCGGGTTTCATTAATCGGTAAGCATGCCGAGCGCTGGGATACAGCTCGTTAATCTCATGTTTCAATCTTTTTTAAACGGCGAGAATAATTACGCCCTAGCTGCATAATCTGAATTATAGTAAGATGTGCCTCGGCCCGCCAGGCGGGCAAGCAGGAAGTCACTCAAAAGCCTTGGTTTGCGGCATTTGATTCAGTGGCTTCGTTAAAGTAAACCTAGCCAGGTTAGTGCTTTGATGACCGGGTGAAAATCAATTAAAGCTAAGTCATGAGCAGGCCGTTTTCAGCCAGTAAATGAACGAAAATCCAAATGAAAACTAAGCATGTAGAAAGCCCTTTAACGGCACGTTTGGACGGGAGTTCGACTCTCCCCGGCTCCACAAAAGACAAGATACAAATGATGAGCGGCCAATGGTTTCATTGGCCGCTCTTGCTATTCTGTAGGCCCGTCCCAGGCGGTAATGCCGCCCAATAAATTATAGGTATTTTTAATTCCGCTAGCGTTCATAAGCATGCAAGCTTGGGCACTTCGCCCGCCTGAGCGGCAGTAGACATAATAATTTTTATTAGGATCCATGGCTTGAATTTGGCTCATAAATTCACTACTATACTGTATGTTACACTGTATGGCACCGGGTATTTTGCCCTCTTCCAATTCCATATCACTACGGACGTCAACGATTATGGCTTGAGGGTCTTTGGCCATTTGATCGGCCCAATCTGATGGATTTAATTCAATCATCTTTTTTATTTTAAACGGCTTGGGCAAAAATAGCCAATTCCTCTGATGCCATGGACCGAAT
>Ga0213858_10000510_pt1 | contig 18614 bp, 36 predicted proteins | sample PICome_FD_160122 | JGI IMG/M metagenome (GOLD analysis project Ga0213858, IMG submission 160122) | Coastal seawater microbial communities near Pivers Island, North Carolina, United States - PICO245 | ecosystem: Environmental > Aquatic > Marine > Coastal | place: USA: North Carolina | collected... | reverse complement strand
AGAGGACTCTCTACTGAGAACCCTCTTCAAAAAAAAACCAATTATGATTACAATATTTACCTATGCAGTTTTTTGCTGTCTAAGTAACTGATTTCTGAACTTGATAGCTTTCGCTTTGTTCGTAAAGTACTGATCATACTGAGTACCTTTAATAGAAACTCTCACTCTATACTTGTTACCGTTAGAGTTAGTTACTTGGTAAATGTTGTTACCTAAATTAGTGTAGCTGTAGCTACCTGTAGTTGACTTTGCCATACTATTTAATTTAAATTATAAGTTTATTACACTAAAAAATATAAAGAAAATATTTTAATAAGTCAACCCCCCGCTTTTTGAAGAGTCATTGCAACATGTCAAAGAACGTCGTTAACGTGAACCACACGTTTGCCGATTAAATTTCGGGATGGGACCGTCGGGTCCTGAAGATTAGATTATCCCGAGTTTGGCCAAAAGAAGTATGATGACCATTGCACCTCCACCATAAAGAATCGTATAGTGTTGGAATTGTACGGTAGATTCCCACTTCTCTCGAGACCTACCTTGTCTAAACTCGATGTCCTCCTCTGTTTGAGCGCACATCCTGTGACTAAAATCTTTTTTCATATGTGTTGTTTATATATAACTATTTCTTGAACTCTTTCTCATGACCATATCTGAAGACACTCATGATAACAAGTCCACTTACCATTCCTCCCGCAATTAACATAATTAACATTACTGTATCCATAATCCTATAGGTAATAACGATCCCAATTGGTACCGTCGTCGTTTAACTTCAATTGTTGAACAAAGAAGTACATTAACTTCTTCTCTGCAGCTTTCATAGATTCTTCATCTCTTACTTTAGCTGCCGCTTCCCATTTCCCCATCCAATAGGAGATCTTAGGTAGATATCCGTGGGGGTATTTCTTAGAACCACTCTTCATATACTTCTACTTTTTTTAAATGTTCATCTTTTTTACAATCAGGACACACATGTATACGTGTGTTGAGTACTTTATATGGAAGGAGTTCCTCAGAGGACCCCTCCCACATACAATACTTGCATTCTATATTAATCTGCCCATTCATCTTCGTATTCTTCTTGTTCATCATAAACCTGTTCATCGATGAATGTGATCTTGAATCCGTGGATTAATCCATCCATCTCACAGGTCTGTAGTAAGTACTGTCCATCACCGTACCCTGAGGATGAAACCACACCTGTGTCGTAAGTTCCCCACTGTTCTTCCCTTAAGGTACGATCACACATCTTGACATACCACTGTTCACCTGATTCTTTAACAGGACGAAACGGGTGATCACCAAATGGATCTCCCTTCTCTGTTAACCATGGTAGGTTACCCACGATATCGTCATTACGGTAAGATGTCATACAGAAGACACCAGCCTGACCACTGTCTACACCAATATTGTTGGAATAGAATTCCCATACGGGACTCTTAATACTTTCATGTAATACAGTGAGGGATTTAACTCTTTGACCCCAATCACCCTCATCAGAGATTTCAGCCTCAGTGTCATACACACCGGGTCTAACATTTTTTATTATTTCTTGACACCAAGTCGGTACCTCGTAACACGGGTCAGAAACTATAACTTCCCCACTCAATAGAATTTGATTCTCTTTCATTGTAACACCTTTTATAATTAATACTATGTAATACGAATATACTAGAATTTTTTAGAATACCAAGAAATATACTAGTATATTTTTGCCGATTAAAATTGGCCAGTCTTCAGGATCCTGATCACCATCCTTTAGGCCAGTGATAATAGTGTGGAGTGATAGGTCTTTCACTATCATGTTTCTTTCTCTCCTCCATAGAAACTTGTTTTGGTTTGGAACTTAACTTGGCCGTTTGTTGTATGCCGTTAAATATGTGACTGATCACAGGGACGGTCCATCCATTTCCAATACCATGTATTCGTCTACCCTCACTAATGCCGTTGACATTTGTGTATCCTTCGGGTAAACCTTGCAATATTTCACATTCTGCCGATGTGAATGTACGGATCGCACCGTCTACTGTTAAGTAATGACCCGTACCACTTCCTTTTTCAGCACTACCTAAAGAGGTTAATATTGCATTTGCAATATTGTCTTTACGTATTTGTTTGGTGATCGTGTAACCCACCTTGCCGTTTTTAATCGGCTTTGATGGGTCCTTGACTCCTCTGAACCCCACACCTGTAACTCCTTGCCGAATAAAATTGCTGAGCTCAGGAGATCTGTCTTCAGGAACAGATGATGGTATATTAGTCCAATAGTTACGGAATCTATTCTGTGGTACCAATCTTGCCGAATTGATTTTCAACGGGACGGTCCCTAAGATCACACTAATGAGTACTTCCCACTTTTCATACATCTTAACATTTTCAAGCAGGAAGTACTTCGGTTTAATCTCATCTAATAAACGAACAAATTCCCAAAACAAGTATGATTCACCCTCGAACTCAAACTCGTCGTTTTTTAATTTCAGGTACTGTTCCAAAGATAAGATATCATGACCCTCCTTAGTAACCATTCCTTTGCGAGTCCCACAGAATGAAAAATTCTGACAAGGGGATCCTGCAATTAATAGGTCAACATTCTTGAAATCCTTGCCGTTTAGATTTCGAACATCTCCTACAGGGATGATCTCAGGGTGGTTATGTTGTGCAATTCTCATTGCATTTTTATCTATCTCAGATGCATAGTAGTTTTTAAACTCCACACCCGAGTCTTTTAACGCTTGGATTCCACATCCAATCCCATCGAATAATGAAAGTACGTTATTGATTTTCATATACAGCAATCTTATAGTTTACTTCAAGAAGTTGGTCTAACAAGTATGCTAAGGTTTCGATATCGAGACCTTTAATCTCAAAATCAATATAATCTCCGATTTCGTTTCTACCTGTAAGTAGTCCGTCCTCGTTGATACCCATCACAACCCATTGCTCAGTTTCTTTCTGCGTTTCAACATCCGTTTTAAACATTCTATCGAACTCAATAGGATTACCTTTAAGTTCTTCCGTGACATATTTTACAATCTTACTTGTTAATGTGTCTTTATACTGCTGTGTTAATGTTATGTATGACATATGGTCAAATTTAAATTAAAAATAGAGTTACTGTAAAAGTCTAGTAAGCTCATTACGATTCTCTGATACAATCTTGTCCATTGAAACTTGAATCTTTCTTTTACATCGTTCCATGAATTCAATGTCCTTAGATAAAATATTCAGGTCATCCCCATCGATATCAGTTTTACCAACGATAACTCTAATATCTTTAGTACTACCATTCCTACGGTAGAACGGGGATCGAGCATAAATGTATTCATCCCTTACGATCGATAATTTGATCTCTGTTATGTTTTCTTTAGCTCTTAATTGCATTATGGTTTCCTCAAGAAGTGCAGCCGTTTCAAAGTTGGACTTCCATTTTGTCACCACGTTCCTATAAGTTGCAGTTAATTTTTGTAGGTCCTTCGATGTATCCTTAGGATTCATGTTTAGGAACTGCTCAAACTGACTTAACTTTCTTGGTCCACCCACAAGTTCTGTGAACACACCATTTACATGTTTAGGTTTACTATTCATATCATATTTTATTCATAAAATTAAATTTTGGCACAATTGCCGATTAAAATTCTTTACCTGTCATTGCCATAACCTCTCGTTCTAAGTCGTTGGCACACTCCTCTACTTCTTCTTGTTTGAGGAAAGGATAGTTTTCTTTTATCACACTCATAAAGTTAGGTTCGGTATCATCCTGAATTTCCTCAGCGATGTATTCCAAATTGCAAGCGAATTCTCTTTCATACCATTCATTATACCCGTCTATGTGATATACACCTTCTTGGTATTCGTAGTCGTTTTGTAATTCTAACGTCCCATCACTATTAAAGTGTGTTTTCCCACAGAAGTCAGCACCAGGTTCTTCGTAATACATCTCTACTTTTACCCCATACTTCTCCGCAACTCCTTGGAATGCATTTATTGGAGGACTCCAAGCTGATGACACACCAATAACAACTTGAGTATTATCTTCACTAATATCGATATTGATGTCATTATCATTATGGAAATCCCATTTTGTCCCAAACCACGCAATGTTGGTTTCGTACCACCCTTGATTATTGTAGTCACTCATCTTAACGTCAGGAGGTAACCCAATGAGACATCTCATCAGTCCCATTCTTTCCTCACCCTCCTGTTTTTGGAAGATGTTAATGACTTCTATTAGACTTTTCATTTTCTGAGGTTCCCCCTCAATACTTATGCTGTTGTAACACCAGTTTGGCATAATATAATGGTTTTATTGTTAATATAAAGATATAAAATTTTTTTCATTTTACCACCAAGAAGAATAATAAACATCATATCCTTTTCTGATGGCTAGTAAAGCTTCCTCTATGAAACCCAAGGTTTCTTCCTTGTAGTATTCATCAGAGTCATCACCGAAGAAAAATCCCATTGTTTGTGGGAGAGTTCCCTCTCTGATTTCTTTCTCCAACTCCTCAAGGTCTTCCCAAGTGAGTTGGACATTCACACAATTAAATGTCTCTTCTTCTCCACCTTTTTCATAGTAGAGATTCTCCATCCACCCCTGAAGGTTTGGATGTTTCCTCCAATAGTGGAGTTCTTTCTTTTCTACGAGTACCTCGTGTTCCTCGGTTTCCTCGTTGTACCTCTCTGTTTGAAAGTCCACAGGTTTTGTAATAAACCCTTTTTTAACTCTGTACGCGAATTGATCTAAACCCATACTTTAACTTTTTAATGATTACTATAGTTCAAAGATAATGATATTTCTGTAATACACAAAATATAATGATAATAATTTTATGCCGAATAGATTACGGATTCTCGAGATCCATGGTGATCAGGCACTGTGCATGGATATAAAGTAATCGGCATGTAATACACTTGCCGATTAAAATTGAAGAGATGGGATGCATGCATAAGATTTTCCTTTGCATGCATAAAAAAACCCTACCATTTCTGATAGGGTTTCGACATCAAGATAAAATTCAGTAATTAAACCTTAATCGTTATCTTGTCGGAGCGTCTCCGTTTGTAATTATAGATATCCTCAATCATTCTCTTGGTACCTTTTCTATCTCCTTTGATTTGGAAATACTCACTTGGTACAATCATGGACTTCTTAATAAATTCTTCCATGACAAAGTCTGGTTGACGATTCGTTGAAAGTAGTGTACGAACAAATACACCTCTTTTATATCCTTGTGGGAAAACTTGTTTAAGTTTCATCACTTGTTCAGCTAACTCCATAGCTTTATTCAAAGATCCAGCTTCAAATTCACCATTTCTGAACATATCACCATTCCAATGTTGTATTCCGTTGGAAAGAAAGACAACACAATCTGTGATTGAAAACATTGGGTACTCATCACGGAACTTCTTTAGTTTAACGTAACTCGAACGTCCCTCTTTAACATAGTGGTCAAGGAAGTTGGTCATATTCCAACTCTTTTTAACCGCGTTACTGACAATCATTTCTTTCTTACCAATACCCTTTACTTGGATATAGTAAATACCTAACCCTAATTTCTCTGAAACCGCTAGTCGGTGTTGTCCGTCTACGATTTCCCAATCCTCATTGATTTTGATAGGGTCTACCATTAACCCATTCTCAATCATTGACCTTTCAATCTTCTTGAAATTGGCTTTGTCTAAGACTCGGTTAGTGTCGATTTTCTGAAACTTTGAATAGTCCTTTGTGTAATGAACTCTCAAGTTAGTTACTGGTCTTTTAGTCTTTACTGACATAATAACGTTGTTCCGTGTTATCCTCTTGAACTCTTGAGTTTGATTAAAAAAATTACTGAATTATTTCTTGTACAAACATAAGTAGTTATTTCCATTTATCCAAATATAATCGGTATATTTTTTTATTTTTCTTTGCCGATTAGAATTGCTGAGCTCAGGGATCCCGAATTCTACGTCGACGTATTACACTTCTACCATGTTCTTGAAATCTCTATGGATGTCTATTGGAACTTCATAGGTTTTACCATTTTTCGGGTTTGACCAAACTTCAGTTTCCCCACAGTACTTTTCTTCTAAGAATTCTAAACCTAATGGATTGTTATCATCATACATCTTATGTATAGCGTTTTTAAAACTTTCCATTTTCTCAGGTAATTTCTTTCCTGCAAAGTCTTCGTACTTGAATTCCATATTATACTTTGATTCAAATACTTGTACACACTTCGCCTCAAAATTACTTGAGTATAGTTGAGTGAATACTTCTACGGTTTCATCAGTCCAAATCATAACACATAAATTGTATCTGAAACCTTTTCATCTTGATAGTACATACTACCACCATCGTTACCCTCATCATCTGATTGGGGGATTACGAAACTTCCATCAGTGAAATGGATAATGACAGGTCTTTTATACCACATCATTGTTTCCATGTCTTTTTCTGACAACCAAGTTACTTCCTTGATTGTTTTACCTTTTAGGTACTTGTTGAATTGTTTTAAATGTTTGTCCATGACAATTATAAATTATGATTACATTACAAATATAATAAACTTTTCATTATAAACAAGGGAAAACTTTTTCTTTTTCTGCCGATTAAAATGGGACGACGCCGTCGGGATCCTGAAGGGACGTGCCGATTAGTTTCTACAGTGCGCAGACAGCATCTAAATAACACACAAAAAAACCCCCACATTTCTGCGGGGGTTCTACCTAAAACAATTAATTAAACAAATTAACCAACAAACAAATCTTCTTCTTTTTTCATTTTACTACCATTCTCACCAAACAACTCTACTTTAAGAGCTTGTCGTTCTTCATTCCAATCGGAATGGTTACTACGTTTCCAATCCTCATAAAAGTTTTGTTTCCACCAATCATCCTCACATAGAACTCTAATTACATCAAAAGATATGTCTTTGAAATTATCTTCCGAATAGGTGTATAAGTTCTGTTTGTGATTTTTCTTTGGTACAAACTTCCCCTCATCAGCATAATCACCTGTAACTACAATATTATCACCAGCCCATGAACCCACAAGCGGATTATCACTTCTTAAATCTCCACCCCCACGATTATTTCCATCGGCGAGTAGAATAGCGAGTCCTTGCATTATAGACTGTCCGTCTGATGAAAACTCCATTAACTTTGCACCACTTCCAAATGCGTGTGGTGTCATTACTTCTCCTTTTGTGGTATTAACCACCTTATAATACTGTCCCATAATTAAATTTTTAAATGTTATTAAATGATTACACTACAAATATAATAAAGTTTTTATTATAAACAAGGGGAATTTATATTTATTTATGCCGAATAAAATTCCTCTTTGGGGTGATATTTTGAGATATAACGGCGCACCATTAAACGAACATAATAATTTCCTGAGGATTCTTCCATGTCCAGTTTAAATTCATCGTTATTTCCCATTCGACTATTAGTTCTTCCAATCCAATGATCCTTTATTTCAACGTCTTTATAATATGATAAGACTCTTTGATTTGTTGCCGTTTCTAAATGTGTTTTAATTTTTAAACTACACAACCCTTTTAAATAGAGGAACTTTTTGAACAAACTGTCATAATGAAAAACATTAAAGTTTTTATCCTTGTTTACGATTGTTTTATAAAGTTCATCAAGATTCAGAAACAACAAACCAAATACGCCATTATTTTTCAACAACAATAAATCCTTGTATGACATTTCATTTAAAGATGTGATTAGCTCATTATAGATTTTATAAATTAATAAAGACTCGAATCCTTCAACGTCTTTAATTTTGTGATTTATAATTTCTTCAATATTTACATCTTTCATACCTCGAGGTGTTTTAAATCTTGGGTCATTCTATCAAAGTATAATTCTTCTGAATGTTTTTGAATCTCATCTTCATTTTTATAGTGTTTACTACTTTTCATTGCCATAGTTGTTCTACCAGATGGATGGGTTTTAATTGTAAACCCCTTGTAATAAGTCAATAGTCGTCTTTTTTTAATATTGTCTTTGTTGTGCTTAAATCTTAAACTACATATATTGATTAAATGAGATAGTTCATTAATACATTCATCATAGTCTAAATAACTTGTCGAGGGGTCTTCAATAGTATATCGAATTTTATTAATTGCGGAATATACAAGATTAAAAACATTATACTTACCGAGAAGTTGAATGTCATTACCTTTTAAATCATTAAGTAACTCCATTAACTGATTAATGAGTTTGTTAATTGATAGTGAGTTAAAATTAGGTACTTGTTTTTCACAATCAAGTTTAACTTTTTCTATGTAGTTCATTGTTGTAATGAAGTCTACGGTATTTAAATTTTTATTATTCATATCTCTAATATAACACTTTATTTGTTATATACAATAAAGATTTATATTTATTTTTGCCGATTAAAATATGGGCCCCTTGTTGGTCGCTGCAGCAGATCATAAAAAAACCCTCCGAAGAGGGTTTATGGTTAAACATTTAGTCTATCCCCTCCTCACACTCGGGAGACTGAACATTTACTAACAAATCACCATTATTTAACTCATTAGTTAACTCGCGGTAATAAATAGAAGATGATATTTGCTTTCGGATTCCACCAACCATCTCATCAATCTCGTTAGGTCTCATTCCTAAAAGTCTACCTATTTTCTTAGCGGTGTCGATCAAAAAGAATCCATTTCCCTGTGGTGCCGTTAAATCGATTGTTATTGATTTTGGTTGTGAAAACCTTGTTATCACAACAGTTCCGTCCTTTGAGATTATCATAACCTTTCTTTATTTTTGAATTCTTCTTCCCAATTTGGATTGTCTTCAGTGAGACAATCAATGAATTCGTCAATAACTTCTGGAAGGATATCATCCAACTCATTCTCAACATCAATTTGGTAAACTTCACAACCTCCCGACATTTTCATAAAGTCGTCTTGAAGTTCGTCTACCCAATCAAAGGAATAAACCCAATCACCTTTAGGATGTAACCCTTTTTCATGATATTGGTCAGACACTACTCCTAAAACCGCCGATTTAAATTCATCCAGATCCTCATCTTCTTCAGTTTTTATGTAGAGTTTGTAATTTTTAATTTCCCAAGAGGAAATACCATCAACTGTATTTAAAGCTGAAAGATCTATTTCGGGGTTCTTACTATTATTCGGAACCACCAAATTTGAATTTTTGTTATTCATACCTCTAATATAACACTTTATTTGTAATACATAAGAAAGATTTATATTTATTTTTGCCGATTAAAATAGGGATGACAAGGTTGTCGCTTCACTTTTCTGTATAAAAAAATCCCCCACATTTCTGCGAGGGATTCATAGTAATCACTTGTAAACATTTATGTCATGAAGTACAAGACTACAAAGGTAACTTAATTTACCTTATATCACAATTTTTTTAGATAGTAATCGATATAGAAGCATTGAAGTTGTGGTTTTGTAATACATCTCTATCGATGACCGAGTTAATCTTGTTGGCAATCTTTTTGTATTCCTCAGGGGAAACATTGAGATTCTTCATGTGAACCTTACCATCAACAATTCTAAACTTTACTCTTATAGTTTTTTCTTTACTCACTTTTAATAACTGATTGAACATATTCTAATGTGTTTATGGTATCCATGTGTTGTGAACCCGAATACCGATTTTGTTGCCGAATAATATTGACCTGAACCGGTCCCGTCGGGGTGAAACCTTCACTAATCAATCTATTGACCTTTTTCTCCAACCCCTCGGGGTGACTACTACTTACAACTTTATATTCCATCTCTAATTTCTTTTTGTGCCCACGCAGCGTGAGCTCGATTTTCATATCGTTGTTCCTCGTCTATATTAACGAGTTGTTCTGTCGTGTGACAATCGGGACAAGACTTTTCCTCGTAGAGGGTATTATCTTGAAGATTGTGCCGGTTAGATTCGTAGATCGCACCTACTTCGTCTTCGGTACCTTCCCACAAACACTTATAACAGATGTAATTATCCATGACTTAAAATGTTATTTGGGTTGATACTTCATTAACGACTCTATATACCGAAACTTGGTTTATAGTGTCAACTATCCGTTGAACAAATTGTTCTTTGGTCTCATCCTCCGTTTTCTTATCTACGGGGAGAGTACATTGTAAGTTAGACAGAGCGAATGGTGTACCACTCGAACCATGACTTCCATAAAATGTGTACCGAATTGAACCCTCTTTAAGGGAACAAATTAGTGTCTTTGGGTTTCCGTAAGGGTCTTCCAAATGTAAATGACATAACTTCATGACTTATTAAATTTTGATTACACCACTAAGATACGAAAAAAAAAGTATAAAACAAATACTATTATAAAAAAAAGTACACTTTATTTGGGATCAGGACCTCAGTATCCCTAATTTTTATCTGCAAGACCCTGCCGATTAAAATTGCTGAGCTCAGGAGATCCGCAACTTCAAAGCATAAAAAAACCCTACCATAGGGGGTAGGGTTTATGGACTTTCTTTTTAGGTTTCTTAAGTGTGCATATCCACGAAAACTATATACTTTTTATTCGTTGGGTCATCATCTTCTAATTGAGAAAGGTCTAAATGAGTAACTCCACATTCCCCTAACTCCCAATCATAGTAGTAGTCCTGTAATACATCAAACTCTCGTTCCTCTTTTTCCAAACGAGCTTTAGACATTTCGATTTGAAACATATCCTCACAGTATTTCTTGGCAGCATACCAATCAAAAGGACTTTTATGTTTACCCTCACTACATTTCGTGAATTGGTCTTTATAGTAGTCATCTACTTTCATCCACCCACGAACTTGCAGGTTAATATCCTCAACAGTGGTCCCTTCTTTAGGACACCACCTCGAATTACCCCATTGTTTATTTTTGTCATACGTGGAATACACTTCGTTATCCTCACTGACACAACCACCAATGGTTCTCCAATTATTTTCAGTTCCCCATTCAGAGATTTCACTTTCAACTGAATTACATGCATCTTCGGGGGAAGAAGCTCTAACGACACAAAAATGTAAATTATGCATATCTAAAATTTTACTTGATTACTATGTAACAAATATAATGAAATTTCTGTAATACACAAAATCATTCTCCTTTTTTTCTGCCGTTTAAAAAGTGGGATACCTTCAGGATCTCCTCCTTGAAAACTTCTAACATGGATTCTTCATCAATAATGATATCATCCCCATTATGGGTATAATAAACAGGAACTTTAATATGTTCTTTTTCAGGTTTTATATAATTTGTACTTGTTACTTTCATTGTTCTACTATTTGCCGGTAAAAATTCCTTCTGTCACGGGGACCTTTCTTGGTTTTGATATAAAGTATTGTGTTTTATAATAATACTTTTCTAATTGTGTATTACACTCAAAAGGTTTTACTCCCTCTGCAGTTGATAATGTGATGTGGGGGAATCGGTTGGATGATTTACCACCCTTAACTAATAAACAATCTACTCTGTCATCAGTATATCTACCGACAACTTCAAGTTTAAGCTTTCTACCCTCAACAATATCACTCACATCTTTTGGTCTGAACTCGATGGTTTGGTGATGGTAATAATGAACGGCATGTTTTGGTGGAAACATCTTCTTGAGTTTCTCAACATCGTCTACGAAATATCCACTATAAATAACATTCATTGTATTACATTTTTTAGATTTACCTTAATAAAGTAACTACACTTCCGAACTCATCATCAAATACTTTGATTAGGTTTTCGTAATCACCCGACTTCATTCTGTCTACCATCTCATCAATATATTCGGCAGACATACCAACTTCTTTCCCCATCCTCATTGCGGTGCCGATTAAATAGTAGCTGTTGCCCTGAGGACCCGTTGTGTCGATAATGATATTACCTGTTCTTTCTTGTTTCTTTACAATCATGACCTTTCTTTATTTAAGTTCATTAATTTGATTTCACCTGATTTGATTCTTCTTCGGCATTCATCCACACCGAACCCTAAGAATTCGTTTCTGTACTTACTTGTAGTCCTTGAGTAATTCCAATAATACTCATCTAAGACAATTACAGATTTACCCATTTTATTGGGTTTTGATTTGTACGCGATTTTACTTCCGTATGAAACAAAGGTTTCACCAGTAACATCAAACATAATTTGTTGATTCGCGAGGTCGTTTCCACCTCGAGAGGTCATCGGTCTCAATCCGATAAAGGGAGTCATTCTAATACTCATGATACTAAGTTTTAATTGATTACTATACTCAAATATAATACTTTTTTTATTATAACCAAAATCTTTTTTTGCCGAATTAAATCCGACCAGGCCCTGCAGCCTTTTCTACCAGTTTTATTTACAGCGCAACATTGCTCAAAAGCGCTTGCCATGCGCTGTTTTATTTTAATCGGCAAGTAAAAACCCCTTATTTTACAGAGGTAGAGTGTGCCGATAAAAATGTCTGCTTCTGCAGGGGCTCAGAGATTTTTTCAAAAGGGCAACAAAAAACCCCACATTTCTGCGGGGTCTTCCTAACTAACCAAAAACCAATTCATGAATGAATGGACTATGGGAACTGATAATTTATTGAGTCCAACTCCCACAACTCATGTTCAATAAACCCAAGGGTCTTTACGATGTATTGTCCTATACTTCTTTGTTTTCTTACCTCATCAACTGATGATTTAAGTACTGTATTACAAAACTTCTTGAAATCGAATATCTTGTAACGATGCGGGCAACCCTCACTATCTTTGATAGTCAGTGTCCACCTATTGTTTGTTTTTGTGATATAACCTTTTAACATAACGATACATAATGATTACTACTCTCTAAAGTAGTACTTTTTTTTTATATAACAAAAAAAATATAATAAAAAGTTTTGACTACGAAGAAAAAGTTTCTACCCGTACGTCAGATGCTTATATTAATCGGCAAAATAATGCCGAGATCTTTTGGGATTCCCGCGGCGGGAAGGTTTCTGAAGACCAGCGCAAAAGTCTTCAAAAAGATAAACGGCATAAAAAAAGGATATAACCCATATATCCTTTTAATCGTTATCACATCGTAATAGTCCCTTTGTTGAACTATTGTACAAATATATTAAACAAAGTTCATGCCAACAAATGTTGAAATGTTATATTCATGTTAAGAGTCTAAACATTCTTCGAGTTCTTGGATGAGTTCTCGTATTCTTACTTGTGATAGTTGAATGTGTGCGTGTATGACACCACTTCTGTCCATGTCGGGTTCAATGTTAATCTGCACCATACGACCTATTTTCCCACCACTAAACCGAGTGAGTTTCATTTTTGATGGTTTGTAACCAAATTCCGTTTCCTTACGGCCTTTGATTGGTTTAAGTTCTGTTGACATAATGTTTTACTTTTACTTCTACTAATATATAACATCTTTTCCATTATACCAAATCTTTCTTTGCCGAATGTAATACAATCCTGGTCCGGGTGAACTGAGGTTTGTGATCGTAGAACCCGGAAGCAGACATTTTATTCGGCAATTGCCGATTAGTTTTGTCCTCCAGTTGCATCTTGAGTTTTTCGTGGACATAAAAAAACCCCACTCTTTCGAGTAGGGTTGAAAAGCAGAGTTTTCCAAAAATCGAGGTGTTACTTCTACACCACCTCGTATCGTACTCCTTTGTATGACAACTTCTTGATGTTATCGGTTTTGATTGTGAAAACCTTAATATCTCTTTCGTTGTAGGTCGGTAAGTAAGGTTGAATAACCTCTTTTTCAATAGGTTGTCCGTTGTGAATATACTCGTTACGGACTGACTGACCTTCAAAGGTTTCATACATAAAGTATGTGTTTTCATTGTTTCGGTGTTTTACCACACAAGGACTGATGTGTTCAAACCAATTCGGTGCCGATTGAAAGTCGGGATTTTCGGTTTTGTTTTGAACTCGTTTCTCATAGTCGGGTAAACAACGAACATTTTTACTTGACCTCTTAACTACACTATTGTAGTAAGGGTTATTCGTTTTTTTCATTTTTACGGGGGTAACACTTTCAATGTTTACGAACTCCCCTTTTTCAACTTGTGAAAGAATATCTACCAATGTTTGTTGGTCGATAGTTTGTTTTTGATTTTTCATAAGAACCACTTATTTAATGTTTAACAATACTCAAATATAACACTTATTACATTATAAACCAAATCTTTTTTTGCCGAAAGAAATTTAGAATGGGGGTGAACCTTCAGTTCGTTTTAGTGTCGTCCCGTGAGTCAGACCCCTATATTACTCGGCAGATGCCGAAAGAAATGTGAGATGGAGACGGTGGTGAAAAATCTTGGACATAAAAAAACCCCTCACTGTATGGAGCGAGGGGTAGATAAAACAAATTTTAAACAACTATATCAAAAATGAAAAACTCAAATGTCCCATACGACACTCAATATTGTTCTAATAAAAAAGTAGAAGAATGAAAATCCAATAAACCAATAACATAGTTTATCAAACTTATCACTATCCAACCATTTAATAATTTTCTCTAATCTTTCCATAACGACTTTTTCTGTAAAGGTTAATTGTAAGTTCTCTAATTTTCATTGAGATAGCATAAAGAAGTATCGAGTAGAAACCTACAAGACAAGTTCCCCAAAATCCTAAGAGTAGTATTTGACCGAAGTTCAACTCTGATAACTGATTTAAGTAAAATTCCATGACTATTATATTTAATTGATTACTATACCTCAAATATAATACTTTTTTTATAATATCCAAAAACTTTCTTTGCCGAATAGAATACAAACCGGAGACTCAGGACGGGTGATCCAGGGTTCACCGTGGACAGGATGTATATTAATCGGCATCGATCCATAGGGATATAAAAAACCCCCGAAACTTCGGGGGTGGTGTGGTTATTGGAATATCACCTCATCTACTTTAGAATAAATGACATCTTCTTTCAATCGATGTATTGGAATTTTCACATTCTCACAACTCCAATTATATTCGTGACTATCCTTGGTAGGTGGGCCAGTTATTACAACTTTACCTTTGTAACCCGTACCTCCTACGATGGTAACATATTCACTTTCACATTCTTCTTGGGGATACTCATAAAAGAGTATATCACCATTAACTAACTCATCGTGATAAACTGAACCATTTAATTGGTCTTGGATTTCACCATAGGTTCCACCAAATTCTTTTTTTTCGATTGACTTGGTGGTCGGGTCGATAACAATAAAATTTACATTCATGACATAGTTTGTTCGGAATTAAACCCCCGTTCCCGGTTTTAAGTGATTAACAATGCTCAAATATAATACTTTTTTTATTATAACCAAAAACTTTCTTTGCCGAATATAATGGTTGAAGGGGACCTCCATGATATGATCACATATCTCTTCTGGATTTCATTTTACTCGGCAACTGCCGATTAGTTTACACCTGGAGACTCTTATAGTAAATCTTGGATATAAAAAAACCCCTCATTTCGAGGGGTCGTTTCTAAAATCCTAAATTTATCTTGAAACCCATTTATTGTGTTTATTGTATTCTTCCAATAAACCCTTACTTTCAATAAATCTAAGATGGACAGTCCCAACAAAGACATACAATGATTTTCTAAATTCATCGAGGTTTTCGTGGGTAGACCCAAATCTCCAATCGTTGTTCACTCTCCAAGGGAGTTCTTCTTCGATAAAGTTCATGTAGAAATCAGTAATCTCTTCAATAATCTTGGGGGTGTCTTTGATGATGTCGATATCATCATCCCATAAAGGACAACCCTCTTCAATTAAACCTACCATTTGTTTTTCCATGATTACCATTTCTTCGGGGGTAATGTCCGACCAATTAAGAAGTGGTTTTGTTGTAGTTGTGTTCATGGTTTTAGGGGTGAGATACAAACCCTCTCACATGGGATTTAAATTAAACATACCCAAATATAACACTAAATCTTTGTACACACAATATAAAACTCCGCCGAATAGATTTCCAACCGACTCAGGTCCCACTGTGATCAGGATCAGGGTTCACCGTGGACAGGTGTAAATTAATCGGCAACCCTCCCCACCATATAGGGGTATAGGGGGACCCCCCTGTGGGACCCCCTCCCACATCCCCCCTTAATATAGGGGTTTTTCGGTATCTGTACAGGGGGGTCAATGCCCTGAGAGAAATTTTTCCAGAATTTTTTAGGGAAAATCGACTTTTCGGGGGGTAAAAACCTTTAACAAGTAAAAAGGGTCAAAACCCAAAAGAAAATTTTCTGGAAATTTTTCCAAAAATCGGGGTTTCTCTAACCCTAACTATTTGACTACTAATATTATTTTATGTATATTTTTCTTAATGAAGAAGATTAAGTGGGATGTGCTTTTCGTGTGGTTAATGATTATAGGATTTACCATATTCCTATGGGGTAGTCTATTTTCAAGGATATTCTATTCGGGGGATTTCCCTTCTATTACATTCCCAATAAATTAAATGTTATGGAAAAGGAACGGATCAAGGAAATATTAAACCGAGTTCCAAGAAGACAAGGTAAAAGAAATAGTGGTGAACCATACAATCGGTACAAGATAGTAAAGGATATCCTAAAAGAAGAAACTAATATACACTTTACCTCAAACCAATCAATAAGGTATTTAGATCAATTATTCAGTAGTGATAGATGTGATGCGGATTTATTAATGGAGGGATATCTTAAGTATCGTTGGAAATTAAAAACATGTATAAGGGTTTTGAAAGATGGGTATCTTTTAAAGGAGTGTGAAAAGAACTCTGAATTGATTAATAAAATACGTAATGGAAATTATAAGTCTTTAGATAAGATTATTTGGGAATTAACTAAGGTATATCACAATTATAATCATTATATAATTTATTTTCTTGGTTTTACCGACCCGAACACCAATAGAACCTTAGATTACTATAAGTTTGGTCTCACCAAGAATTTAGAGGGTAGACTAATGGATTATGAAATAAATAATCCCCATAAAACATTTGTTATTAAGACATGGTCATTTTCAAAAGAGGATTGTTTTAAAATCGAGAAGGAGATAAAAGGGTGGGCAACAGAAAAAGGGATCCTTCATAAGAATGAATTTATTTACTGTAGTTATATGGACTATAATGAACTATTAGAGGATATTGATAAATTAATTAGAAATCGTTGGACCTTGTTTTGGTAATGGGTAATATGAATAGCGGTATATACATAATAAAGATAAAAGGGTTTAATTATCATAAGATAGGTAGATCAAAAAATATAAAAGAGAGATTAATACGTTATACTGAGATCCCCTTTAAATTGGAGTATGTACTAAAGTATCCTATGCATAGATCAATTACAGGTATGGTTGAAAAACATCTTCACACTATATACAAAAAGAGTAGGGTGAGGGGCGAGTGGTTTACCCTATACGAAGATGATATAAAGAAAATTCATAAGATTATAGATAAATTTATAAAAACGAATGACAATAAAATCAAAAAAAGAATATTAGAATATAAAAACCATGTTCGTTATGTTCAAATATCGGATCCATATAAAGTATTCCTTGATTATAAAAAAACTCATGGAGAATTAAAGAAGAGAACTAAGAAGTATGAAGTAACTCGTACTGTATATGCACGTGAGAATAATATATCGGATGGTCAGTTAGGTCGAATTATCTTTTGTGGTAAGAATAATGAAGAACTCTTTAAAAGTCTCTCTAATAAGGGTACGTCTATAAATGAAATGTACCACATCATAAGAGATATAGTTAAAAATTAATTACCTACAATATATTCTTTGGAGTAATAGTTCTTAATATAGTCGTTGATGATCTCTATAGTACCTGGTATAAATTCCTTCCCCTCAAGTATCTCCTTATAGGTAAAGTATCTATATTCAGTGTGTTCATGATTGAGTCTAATCTGAGTTTCATCAAATTCATCATCAATTAGGTAATATATATTAATAATCTTTGAATTACCTCTTTTATATTTCTTTAGTAGAGTAAACTCTGTAATATCCATACATAGTTCTTCTTGTAGTTCTCTAATTAGACCTTCTACAGGTGTCTCCCCCGATTCAACAGATCCCCCCGGTAATCCCCATGTCGATGCATAAGACACATCTTCCTTATGTCTTTTAAAAAAAAGAAATCGACTGTTTTTGACTATAAGTAATAATGAGAACATATTATATAAATAGTTTATAGTTTAAACTTCCCCCCGCTTGACTTTAATATATAAAAATGGTATATTTATGGTATAAAAATTATACTACAATGGCATCAAATAAAATAAAACCATCCACTAAAGAATACATGAGAGATTCTAAAGGTAAAATCATAAACAGTAAATGGTACTACAAACACCATACTGTTGCTAATACTTCCACCGAAGAATTAAAAAAACTCTATGAATCCCCCTCGTACCGCAGAAAAAAGAATATCATTAAAAGGGAACTCATAAAAAGAGGAGTCCTGTAAGGTTCTAAACCGAAGAACGACCGAACGTGACCCTTCGGGAACCGTTTTTGACCACTTCGTGGGTTTGGATTGATTTATTAATTACCGATTATGCCAAATCGTCTAAGACTTTAAAAGATTTGGTTAGGAAGTCATTCTTTAATCTACCGACACTTGACCTCACCTGATTTGAACCCTTTAGTGATTCATCACCGACATAGAGTACTTTTT
>Ga0213858_10000509_pt1 | contig 18628 bp, 17 predicted proteins | sample PICome_FD_160122 | JGI IMG/M metagenome (GOLD analysis project Ga0213858, IMG submission 160122) | Coastal seawater microbial communities near Pivers Island, North Carolina, United States - PICO245 | ecosystem: Environmental > Aquatic > Marine > Coastal | place: USA: North Carolina | collected... | reverse complement strand
TAAGTAGTTTTTTCATGATATGATAATTAGTTGATTTATTTAAAGTTATAAAATGAATCGTTTTTCTCATTGTATTTGTATTTATCTCTAAATATAACTATATCTAACAACACCTCAACTCAACCCCTTCTAAATTCATTTTACGATTAACTGTCTCACAACTGTCTGAAAGTTGCTTAAAAGGAAGATTCTAGGCATATTAGGAGTACGTTATTTCAAACAAAAAAGCCCTGCATCGCTGCAAGGCTTTAAAACTTCGGTGGAGAAGATGGGACTCGAACCCACGACCTCTTGACTGCCAGTCAAGCGCTCTAGCCAGCTGAGCTACATCCCCATAAAGCGATTGCGAAAATAGTAAAAAATAAGGTTAGTTTCTTTTCTTAGAATACTTATTTGAATTCACGTTTGGAGGTAGGTTGTAGGTCTTTTCATTTTGGGTGTCTGCATCGGCCAATTTCGCCGTCCCGCAAGAACCAAACACTAAGCCGATCAATACAAATAAAAGGGTTGCTTTCTTCATGGTTAAAGATTTTAATAATTGGTCATTTGAAGTCATTAGTTGTGTTTCGAAAGAAACAACAGCACAAAAGCACAAGGCTGATGATACATAAAGATAAGAATTAAATATTTTCTATTTAGATTCGCTCTGTGATTCGATTAGCCAAAGACCAGGACATTCCAATTCTGCTAGAGGTGACTCAGGCCTGTGCTAGGCACATGATCGAACACGGAATCCATCAATGGAATGAGGTCTACCCAAATAAATCAGCGTTTTTGTCCGACCTCGATCAGAAGGCGCTTTGGGTTTTTATCGCTGAAAACCGCCCGGTAGGCTGCGTGTCCTTCTACACCACCATGGATGAGGAATATAAGGCCTTGGATTGGATCGTCCCGGAATCCAGACACTTGTATGTGCATCGTTTGGCCGTGCATCCAAATTTCCAAAGACAAAATATAGCCAAAAAACTCATGGACTTTGCAGAGGACAAAGCCCGGGATCAAAAATGCGCATCAATCCGTTTAGACACCTTCAGCCAAAACCCGAGAAACTTAAAATTCTACCGCATGCGAGGTTATCAAAAAACGGGCGGCACGCTTTATTTCCCAAAACAAAGTGAGCATCCTTTTGTAGCCCTAGAATTGCCTTTGGAGGGTTAACGAACAAGAGAAAAATATCCCGTATAAATTTCACCATCTTGAGTTTCGGCCTGATACCAGTACCCGTCTGCTGGCATCTCAATCCCCCGATAACGGCCGTCCCAACCTTGTTGACTGGGGCTAAATCGATACAGGGTCTTGCCAAAACGATCAAAAATTGTGGTTCTGATTAAAGGAAGCGGATTAATGATGGGAGGCTCATAAGCCCATAGGTCGTTAATGCCATCCTCATTTGGTGAAAAATAAGGAGGAAACCCTTTGGGCGGAAATCTCAGTCTGACCAAATGCTCTAGGGTTCCACAGCCATTCAAATCCGTGATATAAATCACTCGATCACCGTCAGGAAGACCATTGAAAATGGGTTCTGACTGAAAATTTTCCCCATCTAAGCTATAAACATAATCGCCAAGACCGCTTACCAGGAGTTCCACAGAAAAACTAAATCCCTGACGGGTGACTAGGGTTTGATTCACCGTAGCTGGCCCAGAAAAACTAACACTAAATTCCTTAATGTAGGTACACTCTATGCTTTCTCCTTCATACGTTATGGTGTTAAACGCTTCCAGGCGATAATTGCCCTCTTGGGATAAATCCAAAGCGTTTTCTTGTGAAACAAGCACTTCATCTGAACCCTGGGCTCGATACCACCTGAACCCATCGGCCCCCTCAGGGACCTCTACCCGATAAGGCACTTGATTGTTGCAAATTCCCACCTGTTCTGGAAAATCAATGTCCGGAAAAAGGGAGATCAACTCACCTGAATCTGGATCGTAAAATGGCCCACAACCCAAAATGGTAGAAAATGATTCTTGAACACATCCCAAGGCGTCTCCTGCATCGTTAAATGGAACTATGGTCACGTAGTAGGTGTTGTTTGATTCAAAATTCAAAACAAAGGTGCTGTTGTCTGTAAACACCCCGCCATTAAGTACATCTGAATTAAACGGCGAGCTCCCGATATAAAGCCGATAGCCCAATGCCCCAGAAACAGCTTCCCATTGTAAAAAAGGCGAAAGCCCCACATTAACCGCGCCATTAGGTGGATACACCAAAGTGCTGCAGTCAGGGGGAGCTCCCTGACCTGCTGTGGTAAACGTGGATGACTCGCAACCACTATTTGACCCAATGCCGTTGTATGGCCTTACCGTGGCGTAAATGACCGTATCAAAGGGTAAATCCGTAGGGGGGTCATAACTGAAAACATTACCCAAATCTTGATCGTTCAAAATGTCTGTACCCCCTTCAGTAGTGCCCAAACGCAATCGGTAGCCCGTAGCCTTGGGCGCATAATTCCATGATATGGAGGTGCCAACATTAACGTTAGTGGCTCCTTGAGCAGGAGCCCATAATTGAGTACATCCAGGTGGTTGGTTAATCAGTTCTGTCGTAAAGGCCTGACTGGGACAAACCACATTGTCTTGATTGAAAAAAAACAAGGTCAGGGTGACATAAACCGTTGTATTTTCCGGCAAACCTTCAGAGGGAGTAAAACTGGTATCGTTGCCCACTTGCTGCTCATTTACAACATCGGTATCCCCAGGGGTGGTTCCAATGGAAATTATGTATCCAGTAACCCCGACCACAGGCTCCCAGCTGATCGCAGATTCAACGGGCACATTACTGGCCCCCTCTAATGGGCTCAAAAGCGCCGGACAATCTTGACCGAACAACGAGGTCGAAAAAACGCTTAAAAAAAGTAAAAGCCCGATGGTTTTTTTCATAGCACAAACCCAAGACCCTAAAGATACATCTTTCAATTATTCGGCCAATCATAGAATAGTTCATGTAACTTTGTCCTGAGCACATTGATCCGTGCTTTAACATGAACGATTTATCCTTTAAACACATCCGATCCCTGGCCCTTCCGGCCATTATTTCAGGGATCACAGAACCCATACTCTCTGCAACTGATGCTGCGGTGGTGGGCAACATTCCCGTAGATGGAACCGAATCTCTTGCGGCAGTAGGCGTGGTCGGGGCCTTGCTCTCGACCTTAATTTGGGTTTTGGCCCAAACCCGAAGCGCCATAGCCACCATCGTCGCACAGAATCTGGGTGCCGACAACGTCAAAGCACTGACAGGTTTTCCAGGACAAGCCATCGTATTTAATGTGGGATTAGGGATTCTGGTGCTAATTTTTACGACGCTTTTTGTGGAAGAAATTTTGAGCCTGCTCAATGCCCAAGGTCTCGTACTTGAATACAGCATCAGTTATTACAACATTCGCGTTTGGGGGTTTCCCTTCACCTTATTTGTCTTTGCCATATTCGGCGTATTTCGAGGGCTACAAAATACATTCTACCCCATGATGGTAGCTGCCTCAGGGGCGCTGATCAATATCGTATTGGACCTGTTATTGGTCCACGGTTTCGGTGTTATTCCAGCCATGGGTATTGAAGGCGCAGCATGGGCCAGTTTGATTGCACAAGGCCTAATGGCCCTTGCTGTTTTTGTGCTTTATCTGAGAAAAACACCCTTGACCCTGAATCTAGGGCGCTCTATCCATTTTGAAATCAAGCGCCTGCTGAGCATGACCTGGCATCTGATCTGGCGATCTTTGGCCCTTAACGCTGTTTTAATTTGGGCCGTTAGAGAGGCTAACGCGATTAGCCCAGAGGCCATGGCGGCCCATACTATTGCCATTAATGTTTGGTTATTTTCTGCCTTCTTCATCGATGGATTTGGTGCCGCTGGCAACCTTATAGGCGGCAAATTAATCGGGGCCAAACGGTATTTCGACTTATGGATTTTGACTAAAAAAGTGAATGTCTATAACCTCTTGGTCGCCGGTTTATTAATGCTTCTCGGCGGGCTGACTTATCTTCCGCTGGGGCGTATATTTGTTCAAGACCCTCAGGTATTGCCCCAATTCTATGGAGTGTTTTTCATTTTGGTTCTGATTCAGCCCTTTAATGCTTTGGCCTTCACCTTAGACGCCATTTTTAAGGGGTTAGGAGAGATGGCCTTTTTACGCAACTCCCTATTCATCGCCGCCATTTTTGGGTTTGCTCCTTTGATTCTAGCAGCCCATTACTGGAATTGGGGGTTAAAAGGCATTTGGTGGGCCTTATGGGCTTGGATTGTATGTCGGGGGTTGGTGTTGATGATTAAATTTCGCAAGGATTATTATTCGCTGGCCATGAATGAACGCTCGTCACGTATTGATTCTTAAAGGCCTCATTGAGCCACAGAAGGTGTATCCTAGATCAAAAACACTTATCTTTAGCCCCATGAACGAAATCCGGATCACCAAGCTTTTTTCTTTTGAAACCGGGCATGCCCTTTACGGTTATGACGGAAAATGTCGCAATGTTCACGGGCATAGCTATAAGTTGTCCGTCACGGTGATCGGCACGCCAATACAAGATGCCAATCATGTAAAATTCGGGATGGTTATCGATTTTTCTGACCTAAAAACCATTGTTAAAGAAGAAATTGTTTCGGTGTTTGATCACGCCACTGTCTTTAATAAGAACACGCCGCACGTCGAACTGGCTAGAGAACTCGAGCAGCGCGGTCATAAAGTGCTGCTGGTGGATTATCAACCCACTAGTGAAATGATGGTTCAGGATTTTGCCACAAAAATCAGTCCCCGATTGCCCGATGGCGTACGCCTGCATTCCCTTCGCCTTCAAGAAACCGAAAGCAGTTATGCCGAATGGCATGCCAATGCTTAAAACTAGAATCTTTTGTCCGACCAAACCATAAATATCGACGTTCCAAAAGGCAAGAAAGTTTACTTTTCCAGCGACAATCATTTAGGAGCGCCAGACTCAGAATCAAGCCGTCCTCGAGAACAACGATTCGTGGCATGGCTCGATCAAATTAAGTCTGACGCCGCCGCAGTTTTTCTGCTGGGTGACCTGTTCGATTTTTGGTTTGAATACAAAACTGTGGTCCCAAAAGGTTTCGTCCGCGTGTTGGGAAAGTTGGCCGAAATTAGTGACTGTGGCATCCCAATCTATTTCTTTGTGGGCAACCACGACCTATGGATGAAGGATTATTTCAAAACGGAGTTGGGCATTCGCGTTTTTCACGATCCCCAAGAGTTTCAAATAGCAAACCATCGTTTTTTTATCGGACATGGGGATGGCAAAGGTCCTGGCGATAAGGGTTATAAACGCATGAAAAAAATCTTCACCAATCCCTTTTTCCAATGGTTGTTTCGCTGGTTACACCCAGACCTAGGCGTCCGTCTGGCTCAATACTTATCGGTAAAAAACAAGCTGATTTCCGGGGATGAGGATCGTGAATATTTAGGCCCTGAGGGGGAATGGCTCGCGCAGTACGCCAAGCGAAAACTCGAAAGCAAGCACTACGACTACTTCATCTTTGGTCATCGACATTTGCCCATGACCATCGATCTAGGGCAGAACGCTACCTATGTGAATCTAGGCGACTGGATCACGCATTACACCTTTGCAGTTTACGACGGTGAGACCCTGACGTCTTTGACCAGCAATTGAAGACTCGTTTGGCCTTGCCAATGATTTTCATCGATGACAAAAGCCACATCACAAACGCCTTTTTCTTTAACCTCTTGGGCCATAGCACCGTAGCCAAAGGCGATTCCCGCCATAAAAGGCTCGTTTGATTCACTGACCAGAAGCCTTAAATGATTGAGGTCCGCTCCAACGGCCTTACTGTAAGGCGAGACCCGAACCCCCTCAGCGCCAAAAACTGGGCGCGGATTCTCAGGGCCAAAGGGCGCAAACTGAGACAAAATACGATAGAGCTTAGGAGTAATTTCACCCAGGGACAGCGGCAAATCAATGGACACTTCAGGAATCTTCTGAGCGGCTGTAATGGTCTGAGCGACCACTTGATTAAAAGCGCGTTTAAACCCCTCAAAGTTTTCTGGAGCCAAGGTCAGTCCGGCTGCGTATTTATGCCCCCCAAATTGCAGCATGTGATCACTGCACTGTTCTAAGGCTTGATAAACATCGAAGCCCTTTACTGAGCGCACTGATGCAGCTAAATGATCGCCGCTTTTCGTAAAAACCACCGTGGGGCGATAATAGGTTTCGGTCAATCGAGAAGCCACAATTCCGACCACCCCCTTGTGCCACTCTGGATGATAAACCACGGATGCGGGGGCATTTTCCTCTGCGTTTTCTACAATTTGATCCAAGGCCTGTTTGGTGATCTCTTGGTCCAAACTTCTGCGCTCTAAATTATAGGCCTCAATCGCCTCGGCCATAGCCTCGGCGTGCTGGGCTGTTTCTGACAGAAGTAGCGACACGGCATGAGCGCCATGCTTAATTCTTCCCGCCGCATTAATCCGCGGAGCGGCAGTAAAAACCAAGTCGCGGATGCGGTACGGTTTTGTCTTTACGCTTTCTAAAAGCGCGGCCAGTCCCGGTCGGGCCGCCTGATTCACACAGGCCAATCCCAAATAGGCCAAAACACGATTTTCTCCGGTAATGGGGACTATATCTGCTGCAATGGCAGTAACCACTAAATCCAAGCAAGGCGATAGAGCGGCTGGGGCGTCACCAGCAGATTGAGCTAGGGCCTGAATAAGTTTAAACCCGACCCCACAGCCACAAAGCTCTTTATAAGGATAGAGACAATCTGGTCGTTTTGGGTCTAAAACCGCCACCGCTTTTGGCCAAGTCGCTTCAGGCAAGTGGTGGTCGCAAATGATGAAGTCAATGCCTCGGGTGTTCGCGTAATCAATCTGATCATGGGCCTTAATCCCACAATCCAAGGCAATGATTAAGGTGATTCCCTTCTCTACTGCCACATCAATGCCGCGTTTTGAAATGCCATACCCTTCTTCGTATCGATCAGGAATGTAAGGGGTCAACTCGGATTGAAATTGACTTAAATAATCCGTCATCAAAGCCACAGACGTGGTGCCGTCCACATCGTAATCTCCGAAAATCATTATGGATTCTTTATCGGCTATTGCCTTTTGAATTCTCGCCACGGCCACGTCCATATCCCTCATCAAAAAAGGATCGTGTAAATGAGTCCAGTCAGGTCGAAAAAAATCTTTGGCCAATTGATAATTGGTTACGCCTCTCTGGGTCAGTAACTGCGCCACAGCTTCTGGAATCTTTAGTTCCTCCATCAAGCGGGCGGTCACCGCTGGGTCAGGCTCTGGTTTGTACTTCCAGCTTTTTTTAATCATTCGCCCCGCTTTGAGTGATTTTCGCTTTCATTGATTTTTTATCCATCCCGCTCAACACAAGAACAAACTCTCCTCGAGGCGCTTGATTTTGAAAATGTTCGAGCAATTGAGCCGCACTTCCGCGCAAAGTCTCTTGGTGTAACTTGCTCAATTCACGCGATACGGACATGGGGCGCTCAGATCCAAATACGGTGCAAAAATCCTGAAGCGTTTTTAGCAATTTATGAGGGGATTCGTAAAAGACCATGGTTCGGGTTTCTTGACTGAGTTCTTTAAGTCTGGTCTGTCTTCCTTTTTTGACCGGCAAAAAACCCTCAAACAGAAAGCGCTCACATGGCAACCCACTGCTGACCAAGGCCGGAACAAAGGCTGTGGCTCCTGGCAGGCAATCCACTTGAATCCCTTGTCCTATGGCCTCACGAACCAACAAAAAACCGGGGTCGCTGATGGCTGGAGTTCCGGCGTCACTGATAACCGCTACGCTTTGGCCAGAGATCAATTGATCAACCACGCCTTGGACCCTACTGTGCTCGTTGTGCATGTGATGGCTCTTCATCGGAGTTCCGATGTCATAATGCTGACACAGTTTGGCGCTGGTACGGGTGTCTTCGGCCAAAATTAAATCCACTGATTTAAGCACCTCGACGGCACGAAAAGTCATGTCTTTAAGATTTCCTATGGGCGTGGGGACCAAATATAATATACCGCTCATGCTTGTTTTTTTTAGGACTTAAACCGCTGCTCAATCAAATGAATGAAACGCTCGGCGATGGCCTCTTTACCCTCCCAATTGTTGTATTTCGACATGATGGATTCTTCTAGAAAACGGTGGGCTTGGGTCGTGCTTTCACACAGGTCAATCTGAGTCAAAACAGCTTCAAACGCGCTAGAGTCCCCTAAAAATAAATGCTTGATAAACGCGGCTCGGTCATTCAGTCCAATGCTCAGACGTCCTAATTGATCGTTTAGTGATTTGGGTTTTTCGCTTTTGGCAGCGAGGCCTTCACCGCCTGTATTAGGGCGCTCGGTTTGAGCTATTGGTTCGAACTCTACGGTCTGTTGATAATGACTCATGGCTTCTTGTTCTGCGGCACTTCCTTCTGTGAGTTGTTCCAGCAACTGGTCCATCTGCTGAGTTTCTGGAGCCATTTGGGCCACAAGGTCCTTGATCTTCTCGGTTGATGGCTCAAAAATAGGTGTGACCTCCTCTTTTTCAGAGGAAGCTTGGTGGGAGGCCACGACCAATGCTTCATAGAGGGCTCTTGATTTATCCCTGAGCGCTTTTAATTCCTCTGGAGCCCCCTCATGGCCTAAAATTTCCTGAGCCAGGGCACGCAATTGAGCCCCGAGGTCTTGGCTTATTCTTTTTGATTTATGGGCTCCCACTCTGTTTTGTTTTGTTAAATTTACGCATCCTTATACGAAACGTCAAACAAATCCATTTTATTCTAAATGCACCCTTATGTTTCTGGAACAAGCGCCCAATAACGACAATGCCTTTGGATGGATTGAGGTCATATGTGGCTCCATGTTTTCTGGAAAAACTGAAGAACTCATACGTCGCTTAAAACGGGCTGAATTGGCCCAACAAAAGGTTGGTGTTTTTAAGCCAGAACTGGATCAACGATACGCCCAAGACAAGGTAGTGTCTCATGACAGCAACGCCTTTAAAGCCAAAGCTGTAGCCAACACTAAAGACCTCTTAAAGCAAGCCGCAAAATTCGAGGTTGTCGGGATTGATGAAGCCCAATTTTTTGACTCAGGCCTAGTAGGTGTGTGCAATGAATTGGCCAACCGTGGCATCCGCGTGATTGTCGCTGGCTTGGACATGGACTACAAGGGTGTTCCTTTTGGTAGTATGCCAGAGCTGATGGCCACGGCAGAATACGTTACAAAAGTTCATGCCATTTGCAGCAGGACCGGGCGTTTGGCACAATACAGCTACCGCTTAAACCCCAATGATGATTTGGTTCTATTGGGTGAAGCTCAAGAATATCAGGCCCTGAGTCGATCTGCCTTTGTCGCTGCCATGAATCATGAGCGCAATGCCTCGAGGTCAAATCAAGACCAAGAGAACACGACATCGGATTGAATGCAGATAGGCAAGCGCTGCGCAGACCAAAGTAAATTATGGCAGACCAAACCGTTTTAGAAATTAATTTGAGTGCCTTGGCCCACAACTATCGGGCGCTGCGCTCAAAACTGAAGGCGACCACCAAATTCTTGGCCGTGGTTAAAGCTCAGGCTTACGGGCATGATCCTGATCCCATCATTCATAAGCTCGACGAGCTGGGCGTGGACTATTACGGCGTGGCCTATGCCCAAGAGGGCGCCCAGATTCGATCAACAGGAACCAAAAAACCCATTCTGCTGCTGCACCCAATGCCGGTTCATTTTGACCTCATTGTGGCCCATAATTTAGAACCCAGCATTTACAGCTTAGACTTGCTAAGAGAATGGACGGCTTACCTAAGGTCAAAAAGCATCAAAAGATACCCCACCCACCTCAAGTTCAACTCTGGACTAAACCGACTTGGGGTCACTCATCGAGATATCGACCAATTGGCCGAAATATTCTCAAACACTGATTCGATAGAATTGCTTTCTGTCTTTTCGCATTTGGCCGCCAGTGACGACCCAGATGAAGCCGCCTACACGCGTGAGCAAATGCAGCGATATGATGACTTTTTTGCGGATTTGGTTCAAAAAATAGACCTAAGCGAAAAGGGATCCGCTGAGTCAGAAGTGCCAGCGAATAAGCCCTGGCGCCATTTACTCAACACCTCTGGGGTCTTAAATTATCCTGAAGGGCAGCACGATATGGTGCGCTGTGGAATTGGGCTTTATGGCTACGGCAATGCCCCTGAAAAAGACCTTCTGCTGAGGCCTGTGGCAGCGCTCAAAGCACCCATTGTTCAATTACATCATTTACAAAAAGGTGAGAGCGTGGGTTATAACCGGGCTTATGTCTGTCAACACCCCTGCATCATCGCCACCCTACCCTTAGGGCATGCCGATGGGATTCCGAGAATCTATGGAAAAAAAGCTGGTTTCGTTTGGATTAATGGACAAAAAGCACCCATTGTAGGCAATGTTTGTATGGACATGATTATGGTTGATGTTACAGAAATTGACTGTCGTTACGGTGATGTAGCCATTATTTTCGATGCTGATCACGGCGCGCAATCCCTTGCTGAAGCGGCAGGCACAATCTCTTACGAACTGCTTACAGGTTTGTCCAAAAGAATCAAGCGCGTGATAACACCCTAAAGGCTCATAGATAATTTTATTTGATTCAAAGATCCCGTGGATGCCCTAAATTCATTAGCTTTAATTCATATAATTCCTATAACATTAAGATTATGCTAAAAGAATTTAGAGATTTCATCATGACCGGCAATGTGATTGAACTCTCAGTGGCCGTAATCATGGCGGGGGCTGTCGGTGGCGTTGTCAAAGGTTTTACCGAATACATCATGATGCCCTTTGTCGGGGAGTTTACTGGGGGCATGGATTTTTCGAGCTTTAAAATCGTCCTGTCGCCGGCCGTTTATAATGACCAAGGCGTCTTAATTACAGCAGAAAATGCCATTCTTTATGGCACCTGGATAAACAGCATCATCAATTTGCTGCTTGTTGGCTTTATTCTTTTTATGGTCATTAAAAGCTATCGGAAACTCGAACGCAAGAAAGAGGAGTCGCCAGCGCCAGCAGGCCCGACAGAAATCGAATTGCTTCAAGAAATTCGCGATGCACTAAAGAAATAAATGACGTTTTTTGCGTCCTAAAATATCCCTGCCGCTACACTGCAATTAATTCAATAAACCCCTCCGTAAATGGAGGGGTATTTTTTTGGTATTTGCTCCTATTCTTTATGGTTAAGTGTTACTTTTGGTCTAGAAAATGTCACTCAATGAAAGTCGCAGTTGTCGGTGCTACAGGAATGGTCGGTCAAATAATGCTAGATTGTTTGTCCCAAAGATCGTTTCCTGTTTCAGCGTTAATTCCGGTGGCCAGTGAGCAGTCCGTGGGTCAGGTGGTTCGATTCAACAATCGAGATTGGCCGATAGTCAGCCCCGCGACCGCGCTTGAGCAAGAGCCTGAAATAGCCTTGTTTTCTGCCGGGGCCGCAGTCTCTGAACAATGGGCTGAAAAATTTGCAGATAGCGGCTGTAGAGTTATTGATAATTCTTCTTTTTGGCGCATGCATCCCGAGGTCAAACTCATTGTTCCCGAGATCAATGCTGGGGTTCTGACAAAGCAAGACATGATTATTGCCAACCCCAATTGCTCTACCATTCAATTGGTCATGGTTCTGGCCCCATTGCATCAAAAATACCGCGCAAAACGCGTTCTAATATCGACCTATCAATCCGTTTCTGGCACGGGTCAAAAAGCGGTACAACAGCTCAATAATGAAATCAAAGGTGTGGATGGGCCCATGGCCTACCCTCATAAAATTCATAAAAACGCCTTGCCGCATTGCGATGTGTTTTTGGACAATGGCTATACCAAAGAAGAGATGAAATTAGCCACAGAGCCGCATAAAATCATGGATGACTCGAGTTTTAAAATCAGCGCCACTGCCGTGCGTATTCCCACTGAAGGTGGGCACAGTGAATCTGTGAACCTCAGCTTTGACAAAGATTTTGACCTAGATGACGTCAGAGACCTACTCAGCAGTACACCTGGGGTAACCCTGGAAGATGACCCAAGTAAGAATCGTTACCCAATGCCCGTTACCGCCCACAACAAGGATGACGTATTTGTCGGACGATTACGGCGTGATTTAAGCGCGCCGAACAGTCTTAATTTATGGATTGTAGCCGACAATCTGCGCAAAGGCGCTGCCACAAACGCCGTGCAAATCGCTGAGCATCTATTACACCTTGGCTTAAGTTAAAATTAAGCGCCGCTATCGTTCTTTTTACTATTTTAGCCAAACTATGAAAAAGCCTTTGTCTCATCGCTTATTTCGCCTCGGCTCAGATGCTAGCAAAATCGTTATGATATTTGCTAGTCTATTATTGGTGGTGAGTTGTGGCGATGACGATCAAGGGTACACGCCGCTGAACATAAACACTGTGGCGGATGTGGGTGAAGTTTACCAAAACGGGGCTTTGACCCTTGACATTTTAGAAAACGATACCAATGTGCCCATTGATGGACAAATTCTCTTGGACAGCCCATTAAAAGGAACCGCCAGCATCACCCCGCACAATAATTTAGCTGAAGCCAAACTCACCTACACGCCTAATGCCGGTGCCATTGGAGAAGATACTTTTATTTACAGTGTTTGTGATGCATTTGGGGAGCAATGCAGTAATTCAATCATCACCATCAATATTCTGCCAGTAACCCCGGTAAACTTAGACCTGGCCAATGTGCCCTATCTCACCTTGTCTGATTACAATTTTTTCGAGGGCAATATGGCCGATCAGATGCCTTCATACGGCGTTTTACCTTATCAACCCATCAGCGTTCTATTTACCGATTACGCTAAAAAAAAGCGTTTTGTCTGGATGCCTGAAGGCACAAGCGCCAATTATGTCAGCGACGGGGAGCTGCTGAATTTCCCTACGGGGGCGGTTTTGATCAAAACCTTTTATTACGATAACGTCCTGCCCGATTTGACTACGCAAATTCTCGAAACCCGTCTGCTTATAAAGAAAGAAGACGGTTGGTTATTTGCGGACTACATTTGGGATGCTGAACAACAAGAAGCGTATTTAGATGTGGATGGCTATGGCGCCAACGTCCCTCTTGAGTGGGTCGAAAACGGTCAGACTAATTTTGTCAACTATCGCATCCCTTCAACAAGTCAATGCTACACTTGCCATAAATCCTATCAAGAAGAAACCCCGATTGGACCAAAGCCGCAAAACCTCAACGGCCCCTATGACTATATGGATGGGGTTGAGAATCAGCTACAAAAATGGATGGATTCTGGCTATTTGTCAGCCTCATTGCCTGGTCAGATCAACACCGTCGTTGATTGGGCCGATGAAAGCCAAGACCTCGAAACCAGGGTGCGCTCCTATTTTGACATCAATTGTGCCAGCTGCCACAGCGACAGTGGCCATTGTGATTACCGCGCACTGCGTATGAATTTCTCAAGCAGTGCAGACTTGGCCAATCTCGGAGTTTGTGTCGATCCCGATACGCCTATCCCGGGTTATGAAAATTCAAAAATAATTGAGCCTGGCAATGCCGAGGCTTCAGTCCTATTTTTTAGATTACACACCACCGATGAAGAGTATCGGATGCCCCTTTTGGGCCGAAGCTTAAGGCATGATGAATCTCTTGCCTTTATTCAAGAGTGGATCGAAAACTTAACGACCGTTTGTGACTGACAAACGCATAAATTAAACTCCTATGAAATCAATTTTTACATTCGCGACCTATTTTGCTTTCTGTGCGATGGCTTTTGGTCAAATTTCTTTCACCGGTCAAAGCATCGGCACCAATCGTTCTGATCGGGCTGTTGTAGACATGAACGGTGATTTTCTCGACGATGTCGTCTCTGTGGCCATGTCTTCGATTCAGGTCTTTTACCAGCTGCCTGATGGTTCGTTTGAAGAAGAAGTCATTTTTACTTCTCCTGCGGACAACATGCCCTCTTGGAGTCTGGCTGCCGCAGATTACGACGGCAACGGCTACACCGATTTGCTTTATGGTGGCGGTAATGGGGTGACCATTATGCGGGCCAATAATTCTGGAGATGGCTTTCAAGAAATTTCCTATCCTCAGTATGTCTTTTCCCAGCGCTCGAACTTTGTTGACATCAACAACGACGGCCATCTAGATGCCTTTGTTTGCCACGACGTTGAGCCGAATGTTTACTACATCAATGACGGTGAGGGTAACTTGACTTATTATCAAGGAGGAATTGGAGACTATCCATCTGGAGGTCATTACGGCTCAGTTTGGGTGGACTTTGACAACGATGGCGATATGGACATGTTTAACGCCAAATGTGGCGGTGAACCCGCGCGTCGTGAAGATGAATTGCATGAAAACGACGGTTTCGGAAACTTCACCGAAATCGCTGACGCTGCAGGCTTACTCGACCCCATGCAAACCTGGTCTTCAGCCTGGGGAGATTACGATAACGACGGCGATATGGATGTTTTTGTCGGCAACAGTACCGATCCCTTCGCCCATAAGCTCATGACCAATAACGGCGACGGAACATTTACCAATATTTCTGCCACTTCTGGTGTTCAAAATTTAGAAGCCACAGGGATTGAAAACTGCACCTACGACTTTAATAATGACGGTTTTATCGACATTGCCTCAAATGGAAACATCTTTTTGAACAATGGAGATTTGACCTTTAGTCTTTACAACAATGTCTTGCCGAGCAACAACGGATGTTTTGGAGATTTAAACAACGACGGTTTTGTGGATTCATTCACCGGAAGCACCTTGTTTATAAACGACGCCAATGACAACAACTATTTGACCATCAATACCGTGGGGGTAGAGAGCAACCGAAATGGTATTGGCGCCCGAATTACCGTGACCTCAGATCTTGGGAGTCAAATTCGCGAGGTTCGCAGCGGCGAAGGCTTTAGGCTAATGAGTACATTGAACACCCATTTCGGCTTAGGTCAAGATGATGAGATCACCAGCATTACTGTTCAGTGGCCTTCAGGCATAGTAGACACCCTAGACAATGTTTCGGTCAATCAGACCATTGTAATTGTGGAAGGCTCTACCATACTTAATGTAAATGACCAAGACCCATTGTCGATTGTCTTGTCCCCTAACCCCGTTCGTGATGTGCTTACGGTAAGCGGAACACAGGTCGTCGCTGGAGCTCAATACGAGATCTTTGATCTTCAAGGAAAAATTGTGGCTCAAGGCATGCTTCAAAACGGAAGCGTTAATGTCGGTCAATTGGCGCAAGGGGCTTATGTGCTGAGACTCGCCCAAAACGGTGGCGCTCGAAGCCAACGCTTCATAAAAAAGTAAGCTGATTAACAGTACATGAAAACCGCCCTTTGTGGCGGTTTTTTTATTGCTCATAACTCACGGATTTTGTCTCATACGCCGTAAAACTTTGAATGATCGCGCCACGATCAACAGTCAAAAATTCTGTATTTTAGTGGGCCAAAATTAACGTCATGAAAAACCTTGTTCTCCTTTCCTTAATTCTTCTAACGATGAGTTGCAAACATTCTGTAAACCCTGAATTCACACCCATCACATATCCTGACACCAAAACCGTCGACACCATTGATCAGTACTTTGATGTACAAGTCGCAGATCCATACCGATGGTTAGAAGACGATCGGAGCGAGGAAACTGCTGCCTGGGTTACAGCGCAAAATAAGGCCACCTTCGGACATTTAGATGAAATTCCTTTTCGCGAGTCCTTAAAATCACGACTCACTGAACTTTGGAATTACGAAAAAGTGACTGCTCCATTTATCGAGGGAGACTACACTTATTTCTACAAAAACAATGGGCTTCAAAACCAATACGTCTTGTATCGCTATAAGACTGGGGGCAGCGCGGATCAGGCCGAGGTCTTTTTGGACCCAAATACATTTAAAGAAGACGGTACCATCTCCTTGGGCGGGGTAAGTTTTTCCGAAAATGGGGGCTACGTTGCTTACAGCATTTCAGAAGGGGGTAGTGATTGGCGTAAGGTTTTGGTCATGGACACCCAAAAGAAAAAATTAGTGGGAGACACCATCGTCGATGTAAAATTCAGCGGTCTATCCTGGCGCGGTAATAATGGATTCTACTACTCGAGCTACGACAAGCCCAAAGGAAGTGAACTTTCTGAAAAGACCGACCGACACAAGCTTTACTATCATCAATTAGGTACAGATCAAAAGGACGACCTTTTGGTTTTTGGGGGTGATCCAGATAAAAAGTTCCGATATGTTGGTGGCGGGGTAACCGAAGATGAACGCTATCTAGTAGTTAGCGCCAGTAATGCCACTTCAGGAAACCAGCTTTATATCATGGATTTACAGCAGCCTGAATTAGGGTTCGTAACAATTATGGCAGAGGCCAACAGCGATACCTCAGTCATCGATACTCAAGGCACCACCCTTTATATGGCCACCAATCTGAACGCGCCAAACAAGCGCGTGGTTAAAACAGATTTCTCTCATCCTACACCGGAACACTGGACCGATGTGATCCCTGAAAAAGAAAATGTTTTGTCTGTGGGTACGGCAGGAAATTATTTATTTGCGGAATACATGGTAGATGCCATTTCTAAAGTGTATCAATACGATTTTGAGGGTACTGAGATTCGTCAAATAGATTTGCCGGGGCTGGGCAGTGCTGGTGGGTTCAGGGCCAAAAAAACAGACCGTGAGCTCTACTATTCATTTACCAACTACACCACCCCAGGCAGTGTTTACAAAATGGATATCGACTCCGGGGACTCATCGTTGTTTATTGCCCCATCCATTAGTTTTAATCCTGAAAATTACACCAGCGAACAAGTCTTTTACTCCTCAAAAGACGGGACAACAGTGCCCATGATCATTACCTACAAAAAGGGACTTAAACGCGATGGAAAAAATCCGACTATTCTTTACGGATATGGCGGATTCAACATCAGTCTGACCCCATCATTTAGTATCCTTAACGCGGTTTGGCTCGAACAGGGTGGGGTTTATGCCGTCCCGAATATCCGAGGTGGAGGCGAATACGGAAAAACTTGGCACAAGGCCGGGACCCAAATGCAAAAACAAAATGTATTTGACGATTTTATCGCCGCTGCAGAATACCTTATTGATAACGATTATACCAGCAGCGACTACCTCGCAGTTAGAGGAGGGTCTAACGGGGGTCTTTTAGTGGGCGCAGTCATGACACAGCGGCCTGATTTGATGCGTGTGGCACTCCCAGCAGTGGGTGTATTGGACATGCTTCGATATCATACCTTTACCGCTGGCGCAGGCTGGGGTTACGACTATGGGACTGCCCAGGACAGCCCTGAAATGTTTGAGTACCTTTTGGGCTATTCTCCTGTGCACAATGTGAAACCTGGTGTTGCTTATCCTGCGACCCTAGTGACCACGGGCGATCACGACGATCGTGTAGTTCCCGCTCACAGCTTTAAATTTGCCGCTGAACTACAGAGCAAGCAAGGTGGTGATGCGCCAGTGCTGATTCGCATTGAAACCGATGCAGGCCATGGTGCAGGAACGCCCGTGAGTAAGACCATTGAGCAATACGCTGATATTTTCGGATTTACCCTATTCCATATGGGTTATCGTGTACTGCCCGAATCGGTAGGCGACAACCTCAAAACATAAAAACTATCCGGTGACCAAAGCCCATTCGCTTTTTGTTCAAATCGATTCCTTTTCTTACGAGAAAGAGCCCATACTGCGGGACCTAAAATTCTGTTTATCTCGAGGAGAACACCTAGCCATATTGGGCGAAAGTGGGGGCGGTAAAACAACCCTTATTCATTTGATCTATGGGTTGCTCCAGCTGAAACTGGGCAAAATCACATGGAAGGATCAAGCGGTATTAGGGCCTGAATCGCGTTTAATCCCTGGTGCACCATATATGAAGCTGGTCGATCAGGAATTTGCTCTGATGCCCATGATCACAGTGGGTGAAAATATCGCTACTGATTTACCGCGATTTGACCTGGCCAAAAGTGAGCGGCACGTGGACGAGCTCCTTAATGTCGTGGGGCTTCACGACTACAAAAATACTCGCGCCAGTTTGCTCAGCGGAGGCCAAAAACAGCGGGTTGCCCTGGCTAAGGCCTTGGCCAGCAATCCAGAAATTCTCTTACTCGACGAACCCTTCAGTCATATCGATCCACACCGGCGCTCTATTTTACGCCAACAGCTGTTTAGCTACACCAAAGCCCATGAAATCACTTGTGTCATCGCGACACATGACGCCCACCAGGCATTGGGATATGCCGATCAAATTGCTGTTTTAGGACAAAACACCTTATTGCGTTACGCCCCACCAAAAAAACTTTATCAAAGTTTGGACAGTCATTACTTAGCCGGATTTTTTGGTCCTTATTCGTGCATTCCTAAGGGGGTCTTCTCGGATCAATCTCATTTTCTTTTGCCCCATCAACTGAAATTAACCAGCAAACAAACAAGGCTCAAGATTCGTGTTGACGCAGTGCTTTTCCAAGGGACGAATTATCTAATCCGAGGAGATTTTAACGGTCAGCACATTCATTTTAATTATCACAAACCATTGAGAATCGGTCGTGTCTGTCATTTGGCGATGTTGAATAATATCGTTTAATTTGAGGCCTCAGAAATTCTGAATATGGTCCGCATCCTCTACGTAATTTTTGCTTTCACCTGTTGTTTCTTGCCT
>Ga0213858_10000507_pt1 | contig 18718 bp, 16 predicted proteins | sample PICome_FD_160122 | JGI IMG/M metagenome (GOLD analysis project Ga0213858, IMG submission 160122) | Coastal seawater microbial communities near Pivers Island, North Carolina, United States - PICO245 | ecosystem: Environmental > Aquatic > Marine > Coastal | place: USA: North Carolina | collected... | reverse complement strand
GTTTAATTGCTTTTATAGTTTACTTGACCAGTTTAAATAATGAAAAAATAAGGTTCATCTCTGTGTTAGATGAAACAGAATTGTTTAAGGAAACTTTGTCTTCTACTAAATTTACTAAATATAATTATTTAAAGGGCGTAGATTTAGAAACAGCCAAGACATTAAGCGATAATAATTCTTCATATGGATTACTATATATTCCAAAATTACCATTAGATTTAGTTTCTGAAAAAATTAAATTTTACTCTAAAGATACTCCCTCACTAACTTTTGTAAAAAGTTTAGAAACTAAAATAGAAGTTCGTTTAAAAGAAATCAAATTACAAAATTTTGGTGTTGATTTATCAAAAATAGAAGCTGCTAAAACCTATGTAAATTTAAATCAAGAAAGTTATCAAGGTGTTAAAACTTCTAAAGCAGGTAGTTTTATGAAGCTTATTTTTGGTTTATTTTCAGGATACTTGCTATTCATGTTCATAATAATATATGGAAATTCAATTATGCGCAGTGTTATTGAAGAAAAAACTAGTCGTATAATTGAAGTTATTGTGTCATCTGTTAAACCAATACAATTAATGCTTGGAAAAATATTTGGAACTTCACTAGCAGGAATAACTCAATTTGCAATGTGGTTAATTTTGTTTGGATTTTTATCCATAATTAGCTCATATTTTTTTGGAATAGATTTATATAATACCCCACAGCAGGATGTTTTGTCTGATGCAGTAAACCAACAAATTATAAATTCTGAATTACAGGGACTAATTAATGATTTTAGGAGTTTGCCAATTTTGAATTTAATAATTGCTTTTATCTTCTTCTTTATTTGTGGTTACTTGTTATATAGTTCTTTTTATGCAGCTATTGGTGCAGCTGTAGACAATGAAACTGATTCTCAACAATTTATATTCCCTGTAATAATCCCACTAATTTTAGCAATTTACGTTGGAGTTTTTAGTGTATTAGAAGATCCTCATGGTCCAATATCAACAATATTTTCATATATTCCATTCACATCCCCTGTTGTAATGTTGATGCGAATTCCTTTTGGTGTTCCAATATGGCAACAAGCTTTATCACTAATTATTTTGGTTTTTACATTTATATTTACAGTATGGATAGCAGCTAAAATCTACCGTGTAGGTATTTTGATGTATGGAAAAAAACCAAGTTTTAAAGATTTATTTATGTGGTTAAAATATTAATTTTCAGAAAAAAGAAATTAAAATGTCAAAAATATTAATAATTGAAGATGAAGAAGCTATTCGTAGAGTGCTGACAAAGATATTGAAAGAAGAAAATAGTTCATATGATATTTTTGATGCCTCCGATGGTCTTTTAGCAATAGAATTTATAAAAAATCAAGATTTTGATCTAATATTATGTGATATTAAGATGCCAAAGATGGATGGGTTAGAGGTGTTAGAAGCAACTAAAAAGATCAAACCTGATATTCCAATTGTAATGATTTCTGGTCACGGAGATTTAGAAACTGCTGTTGAAACAATGCGACACGGAGCATATGATTATATTTCTAAACCTCCTGACCTAAACAGACTCTTAAATACAGTTAGAAATGCTTTAGACCGTAAAAAATTAATAAAGGAAAACAAGATACTTAAACAGCGAGTTGATAAGAAATATGAAATGATTGGTCATAGCGACCAGATTCAAGATGTCAAATCTGTCATTGACAAAGTGGCTCCAACTGAGGCAAGAGTTTTGATTACTGGGCCAAATGGGACTGGAAAAGAGCTTGTAGCTCATTGGTTACATCAGAAGAGCAATCGTAGTAGTGGTTCTCTGGTTGAAGTAAATTGCGCAGCAATTCCTAGTGAGCTAATAGAAAGTGAATTATTTGGACATTTAAAAGGAGCTTTTACAAGTGCAAATAAAGACCGTGCTGGAAAGTTTGAGGCTGCTAATGAAGGGACTTTATTTTTGGATGAGATTGGAGATATGAGTCTTCCAGCTCAAGCAAAAGTATTAAGAGCTTTACAGGAAAATAAAATTCAGCGCGTGGGAAGTGATAAAGATATAAAAGTAAATGTTAGAGTTATTGCTGCAACGAATAAAGATTTAAAAAAAGAAATTTTTGAAGGTCGTTTTCGTGAAGATTTGTATCATAGGTTAGCAGTTATTTTAATCAAAGTCCCTTCGCTAAATGATAGGCGGGAGGATATCCCATTATTAATTAATTTTTTTAGTTCTCAAATTTCAATTGAACAAGGAACAGCAACAAAACATTTTTCTGAAAAAGCTATGAATTTATTAAAAAGTTATGATTGGACTGGAAATGTTAGGGAGTTAAGAAATGTTGTTGAGAGATTGATTATTCTTGGCTCCGATGAAATAAGTGATTCAGATGTTAAATTATATGCTCAAAAGAAATAAATTAATATGAAAAATTATAAAAATATCTTAATTATTTTATTTCTTATACCCGCTTTAATTTCAAGTCAAGATGATAAAGAACAGCTAAGAAAAATTTATAAAACTTCTCTTATTAATGGTCATAGTTATGATTGGCTTGATTATTTATCAAATGAAATAGGAAGTCGTTTATCTGGATCATTGAATGCTGAATTAGCTGTTAACTATACAAAATCTGAATTAGAAAAAATCGGCTTGGATAAGGTCTGGTTACAGCCCGTTATGGTTCCAAAATGGATTCGGGGAAATCCAGAGTTTGCTTATATTGAAACAGCTCCAGGTAAAACTATCCCCGTAAACTTATGTGCATTAGGCGGATCTATTTCTACTCCATTAGCTGGAATTAAAGCACATGTTTTAGAAGTTCAATCAATTGATCAACTTAAAAAAACTCCAAGAGATTCAATCAAGGGTAAAATTGTATTTTTTAATCGTCCAATGCAAGCTGATGTAATATCTACTTTCGAAGCTTATGGAGGTTGTGTTAATCAGCGATATGATGGTGCAAAAGAAGCTGCAAGATTTGGAGCTATTGGGGCTATTGTACGATCAATGAATTTAAGATTAGATGATTTACCTCATACTGGTGCAATGTCGTATGGAAATACACCAATTGAAAATAGAATACCGTCTGCTGCAATTAGTACAAATGATGCCGAGCGATTAAGTGGTATGCTAAAGATTGATCCAAATTTAAAATTTTATTTTAAACAAAATTGTAAGCAGTTAAAGGATGTACAGTCTTACAATGTAATTGGAGAATTAACAGGTACTCAATATCCAAATCAAATTATTATTGTTGGTGGTCATCTAGATTCATGGGATTTAGGAGATGGATCGCATGACGATGGAGCAGGTTGTGTTCAGTCTATGGATGTATTGCGATTACTGAAATTAACAGGAATTAAACCAAAGAGAACTATTCGCGTAGTTTTATTTATGAATGAAGAAAATGGATTAAGAGGTGGTTTAAAGTACGCAGAAGTTGCAAAGAGAAAAGGCGAGAGGCATATTTTTGCTCTTGAGAGTGATTCGGGAGGGTTTACTCCTCGTGGATTCAGTTTTGACGGACCAGATTATAAAATTTCTCAAATTTTAGAGTGGAAGTCACTTTTTGAACCATATTTAATTCATTATTTTAGAATGGGTGGAAGTGGGGCTGATATAGGGCCATTAAAAGATAAAGATATTGTTTTGGCTGGTTTAAGTCCAGACTCTCAGCGTTATTTTGATCATCACCATGCTTCAAATGATACCTTTGATGCCGTTAATAAACGTGAACTAGAATTGGGGGCAGCTACAATGACATCACTAGTTTATTTAATTGATAAATATGGGTTGAATGTTATTAAGTCTCCTAAAGAATTAAAGGACTAGAAATGATTTATTGTTTCTCTTATCTTAGATAAGTTACATAAAAGTGATTCTAGGCTGTCTAGTTTTAGCATATTTGCACCATCACTTTTGGCGTTTTTAGGGTCAAAATGAGTTTCAATAAATAGCCCGTCAATATTATTAACAATACCTGCTCTAGCTATAGTTTCTATCATTTTTGGACGTCCTCCAGTAACTCCACTATTTTGATTTGGTTGTTGTAATGAGTGTGTTACATCTAGTATGGTAGGCGCATATTGGCGCATAGTTGGTATACCTCTAAAATCAACAATCATGTCTTGATACCCAAACATGGTTCCACGATCAGTTATCCAGACATTTTTGTTGCCACTATCCGTAACTTTTTTTACAGCGTATTGCATTGCTTCAGGGCTCATAAATTGACCTTTTTTTAGATTTATTACTTTTCCTGTTTTAGCAGCAGAGACAATCAAGTCAGTTTGACGGACTAAAAATGCAGGTATTTGAAGAACATCAACAAATTTTGCAGCTTTTTTTGCATCTTCAATTTCATGAATATCAGTAAGTGTGGGAATATCGAATGTATCGGATACTTTTTTTAGAATTTTAAGTGCCTTTTCATCTCCGATTCCAGTAAAGCTATCAATCCTACTTCTATTAGCTTTTTTGAAACTTCCTTTAAAAATGTAAGGTATTTTTAGTTTACTGGTTATTTCACAAACACTTTCCGCAATTCTTAAAGCCATTTTTTCATTTTCAATAGCACAAGGTCCAGCTATAAGAAAAAATTGCCCAGAATCGATATGTTTAATTTTTGGTATGTTTTGAAGTTGCATCGAAATTCAATTTTGATATTACAAATATAAGTAAATCTTAACGTTAAGGATATCAGAATAAACAGTAAAAGTCTTAAAATTAAATGTACATTTGCCGCTTAAAAATATTTATTGATGGATTCCATAAAGAATATTGCTATTATTGCTCATGTTGACCATGGTAAAACAACTCTTGTTGATAAAATTATGCACCATTGTCAATTATTTCGGCAGAATGAAAACAAAGGTGATTTAATTTTGGATAATAACGACTTAGAACGAGAGCGCGGTATTACCATTACTTCCAAAAATGTTTCAGTAGTATATAATGATACTAAAATTAATATAATAGACACTCCTGGTCACGCAGATTTTGGGGGTGAGGTTGAACGTGTACTTAATATGGCAGATGGAGTTCTTTTACTAGTTGATGCTTTCGAAGGACCAATGCCACAAACTAGATTTGTTCTTCAAAAAGCTATTAACCTAGGTCTCAAACCATGTGTTGTTATTAATAAGGTTGATAAAGAAAACTGCACACCTGAGGAAGTTCATGAAGCTGTTTTTGATTTAATGTTTGAGCTTGGTGCTGAAGAATGGCAGCTTGATTTTCCTACTGTTTACGGCTCTGCAAAGTTTAATTGGATGAGTGAAGATTTTAATATTAAAACAGACTCAGTGGCACCACTATTGGATATGGTAATTGAACATGTTCCTTCTCCAAAAACTGAAGAAGGTAATACTCAGATGCTTATAACTTCATTAGATTATTCGTCTTTTACTGGCCGTATAGCAATTGGTCGCTTACAAAGAGGTATTATTGAAACAAATAAAGATGTAGCACTAGTTAAACGTGACGGGTCAATTCTTAAATCAAGAATTAAAGAACTACAAGTTTTTGAAGGATTAGGTCGTAAGAAGGTAGAAAATGTTTCTGCAGGCGAAATTTGTGCTATTATTGGATTAGAAGGATTTGAAATTGGAGATACAATTGCCGATTATGATAACCCTGAAGCTCTTGACTCAATAGCTATTGACGAACCAACAATGAGTATGCTTTTTACAATTAATGATTCACCATTCTTTGGGAAAGAAGGTAAGTATGTCACTTCTCGTCATTTAAAAGAAAGGTTAGATAAAGAACTCGAAAAAAACCTTGCTTTAAAAGTTGAGCCAACTGAAAGTGCAGATAAATTCATGGTTTTTGGAAGAGGGGTTTTACACTTATCAGTACTAATTGAAACAATGCGAAGAGAAGGTTATGAACTACAAATTGGTCAGCCACAGGTGATTTTAAAATTAGTTGATGGAGTTAAATGTGAACCATTTGAAGAAATGACAATAGATTTACCAGAAAATGTTTCTGGTAAGGCTGTTGAAATGGTAACCATTCGTAAGGGAGAACTTATTAGTATGGAGGTCAAAGGACAAAGAATGATATGTCAGTTTATTATTCCATCGCGAGGTATTATAGGCCTAAGAAATCAGTTACTTACTGCAACTGCAGGAGAGGCAATAATGGCACATAGATTCAAAGAATACAGAGCTTTAAAAGGGGGTATTCCAGAACGATTAAATGGATCACTTGTGTCAATGGAAAATGGTATAGCTATTCCTTATTCGATTGATAAATTACAAGAAAGGGGAAAGTTTTTTATAGACCCAGGAGAATCAATATATCAAGGACAAGTTATTGGAGAAAATTCAAGAGGTGATGATATGGTTGTTAATGTAACTAAAACAAAAAAACTCACAAATGTAAGAAGTTCTGGTGCTGACGATAAAGCTAGGATAGTTCCAGCTGTAAAGTTTTCTTTAGAAGAGGCACTCGAATACATTCAGAAAGATGAATACGTAGAGGTTACACCTAATAGCCTAAGATTAAGAAAAATATTTTTAAAAGAAGTTGATAGAAAACGAAATAAAACAACATAAATGAATTTCTTAGCAGATTTATCTTTAATTGATTTATTTGGTTATTCAGCCACTTTTGTGTTATTGATTTCTTTTACAATGAAGAATATTTTTTGTCTAAGAACAATAAATTCAATCGCTTGTTTGTTATTTATAGGGTATGGATTTTTACTATCAATTTCATGGCCAATAATTATTTCAAATGCCTTTATTTTTTTAATTAACATTTATTACATTTTAAAAAAAAATAAAAAATAATAAACAACAAAGTGGTCAAGGTTTACGTTTATACATTATCTTTTGACATATAAATTTATCAGTGAAATTACCTTCTTTTTTTAAAAAAAATTTAATTTTAAAAATAACATCATTAAATTCTTTAGTCGTTGGTATACGCCTTTTGGTGTCATTAATAGTTCAAAATCTTTTAGCACAATACACAGGTCAATCAGGAATAGCAAAAGTTGGTCAAATACGTAATCTTTCGAATATTTTGACAAGCTTATCCTCTTTTGGTGTTTTTAATGGAATTGTAAAATACGTATCAGAATATAAGAACAATGAAAAGGGATTAATAAAATTATTTTCTACAGTGTTTGTTATTTCAAGTATTGCAACAATATCTATTTCAGTTATAATATTTATTTATTCAATAGAACTCTCATCATGGTTGTTTTTAACTGAGGATTATTATTTGGTATTTCATATTTTATCTGTGATTGTCCCATTCATCGCAATGAATAGAATTTTCAATGGAATAATTAGTGGTTTATCTGCCTATAAAGTACATGCTAAAATTGAAGTTATTTGGTACCTCATTGCATCAATATTTTTACTAATAAGTCTATATTATTATAATATTGAAGGTGTGCTCATTGCAATAGCTGTTACACCTTTAGTCCAGTTTTTAGTCCTTACTTTAATCTTTGGTAAAACAATAAATGATTATGTTAAGTTCAAAAAACTTTCTTTGCGAACACCTTTAGTTAAAGTTCTTCTTGGTTTTTCTCTTATATCATTTGTTGCAACAGTTTGTTTGAATTTTGTTGAGATTAATTTTAGAACTCTAATTTCCGAAAAAATATCTGAAAACGAGGCTGGTATTTGGACAGCTATGTCATCTATTTCAAAAATATACATGCAGTTTTTAATCACTGTTTTTAGCATTTATATTTTACCAAAATATACTTCACTTAATTTTTCACACGAATTTAAAAATGAAGTAAAGGCTATATATAAAACTTTATTACCAATTGTAGTTTTAGGAATGTTACTTGTTTTCTTTTCAAAAAAGTATTTAATTTTATCAATTTATAATGAAAGTTTTTTGAGTATGACAATATTGTTTAAATGGCAACTATTAGCTGATCTTGTTCGTTTTATTGCCAACATACTTTCATTTAAATTTTTAGCAAAAAAGCAGATCAAACATTTCGTTTCAACACAGCTGATTGGGCTTACAACTTATCTTATTATGGGTAATCTTCTAATTGATTTGTATCTAGTTGAAGGCCTAGTGATGGCTTTATTTTTTAGTAATTTAATATATTTAATTGTTGTTTTAACTGTTTTAAGAAAGGATTTATTTTATGATAATAGACCAATTTAAAGAACTATAAATCATGTAACATGAATAAACCTAACTCTATATTAAGAATTTTCTTTTGCTATTTAATTCTTAATTTTCTGGTAATTTTCTTTAATTTATTTTATTGCGAATTCGATATTGAAATTATTAAGAATTTTTTTGAAAACTCTTTTTTTTCTTTGATTTTAATTATCCCTTGTGTTCTTATACGAAAAGACAGATATAAGGTAGCATACAGTTTGTTATCCTTTGTTTTTTTTTCAATTACCGTATTAATAGAATCTGTTTATTATTTGATTTTTCAAGTATTTTTAAGCGCTTCATCAATATTTGTCATAATGGATTCAAATTTAAATGAATCTTATGAGTTTATTAAGTTTTATTTAGGTTTTGAGGAACTTGTGATGATTTTAATAACTTTAACTTATTGTGTATACGCATATAAGTATTTAAAAAATAACCACCCTTCATTTAAATCAATCACGTTAAAGCAAAAGTATATTCATTTTACAATTTTAGTTGCATCTGTTTTTTATTTAAAAGTTTCAAATAATATAATATTCAATTTTCCTTATTTGTTTTTAAAATCATCTTACGAATATTACACAACATCAAAAGATTTTGAAGCTAATTTTAAAAATAATAATGGTCTTTTTAAAAATGTCAAGTTAAGTAGTGGCGTAGATAATAATGTCTATGTTTTAGTGATTGGTGAGTCCACTGTTCGTTCTCATATGCAGTTATATGGTTACAAAAGAATGACTACACCAAGGTTAGCAAAAATTTCAAATCAACTTTTGATTTACAATGATGTAATTAGTCCCAATACATTAACAATTGAGTCAATTACCAAAATGTTAACACTTGCAAATTATGAATCGCTGGATAATAATACATCAGGATCAATACTTCAATTAGCCAATGCTGCAGGGTTTAAAACTATTTGGCTTTCAAATCAACGACCGATAGGAGTTTTCGAAAGTCTAATTACAAAAATTGCATTATCCTCTAGTGAAGTTCAATTTATTACTACCGCTTATGGTCAACATAATCGTACTCTTGACCAAGAGTTGATACCTAAATTTAACGAATATTTAGATCAAGAAATCAATAAGCCATTATTCGTAGTAATTCATTTAATGGGAACTCATTTTAAATATGAAAATCGATATCCTGATTCATTAAAAAATAAATTTAATTCAGCTCTAAATAAATCTCTTTCAGAGAAAGAAAAAATTAATAATGAATACGATAGAGCAGTGTTAAATACTGATTACGTGATTTCAGAAATAATTAGTTCTGTTCAGCAGAAGGCTTCAAATAGTGCAGTGTTATATCTTTCAGATCATGGAGAAGAACTAGATAATTTAAAATTTCGTGGTCATAATGAGAGTTTTGCTACTAAGAGCATGTTTGAAATACCTTTTTTTGTTTGGCAATCTCAAGAGAACAAAAAAAATAATCCTTTGTTTTTTGATAATGACAGAAAATACATGTCGGACGACTTATTTCATACCTTAGCTGATTTTTTACAGATAAATTCAGACGAAGTTGATTCTACAAGAAGCATTTTTAGTACATCTTTTAAAAATCGAAAGCGTTTAGTTCTAGACTTTCAAAACTATGACTCTATATTTAGAAATTAAAATTTCTTATGACGTTTAAAACAAAAAAAATTGCAATTTTTACTTCATCATTAGGCGTTGGTGGTGCTGAGAAATTCGCGGCTAATCTCACTTTTATTATTCAAGGTTTAGGGTATGAAGTCCATGTTATTTCTGTTTTAGATAAAATAGATTATAATTATACTGGTAAACTCTTAAACTTAGGTCTAATAAATAATAATTCTAATCCAATTTTAAATAAAATTATAAAGTATAAATTTTTAAGACGTTATTTGAAAACTCAAAAATTTGATTTTATAATTGATAATAGATCTCGACCAATTTTCATCAAAGAATTTCTGATTAAAAATTTTCTGTATAATGGGAATAATATAATTTATATGGCGCATAGTTCATTGCTGAAAAATTATGTACCACAAAGTAAATTTTTAGCTAGGTTATTATATAAGGAATCTAGATCCATAGTAGCTGTTTCAAATCACATAAAACAAAATTTAGAAAGTAAATATTATTTTAAAAGGGTAGAATTTATACCAAATACGGTATCAAATATTGAATTAAATCAAAATCAAAATATTATTCAAAATTTACCTCAGAGATATATTTTATATTATGGACGAATAGATAATAAAGTCAAAAATTTGTCATTACTTTTAAATGCTTACAAAGAGTCAAGACTTTCATCAAACAAAGTATTTTTAGTTATATTAGGAGATGGCCCTGATATAAATTTAATTAAGCAAATTGTTAAAAATATGGATCTTGAGTCCATGGTTTTATTTTTTGAATTTCAAGCAAATCCTAGTCAATTTATTAGAAATGCAATTTACACTGTATTGACAAGTAGATTTGAGGGTTTTCCAATGGTTCTTATTGAAAGCCTTTCGCTAGGTGTACCTGTGGTCTCAGTAGATTGTAAGTCTGGTCCTAAAGAAATTATTGATAATGAGAAAAATGGACTTTTAGTTGAAAATCATAATTTAATCGAACTTTCAACTGCATTCAACAGATTGTTTGAAGATAAAAACTTGTATAGAAACTGTTGTAATAATGCAAAACAAAGTATTAAAAAGTTTTCTGTAAATATAGTTTCTGAAAAATGGAAAGTCCTTCTTGAGAAATTAAATAATAAAATTTAAAAAGGAGAGAAATAAATATTAATTTTTATCAATGAAATTTGAATTTTTTTTAGTGTATCCAAAACATTTTTAGGTAAACTAAGAAGCAATCGTTGCTTAAAATTTAAGTTTTCAATTGAAATGGAGCTTTTAAGAAATTGAAAATTTTTAATATCATTACTTCTTTTTCTCTCAATGGCCATTGAAAAACGATTTAAATCCAAGAATTTTTTTAGGGATGTGTTTATTTCTTCTTCTTCTTTAAAATTATTTAAAACCTTTATTCTATCAATTTTATACTTTGAAATTGATAAATGATTTTCTTTAAAATTAAAGACCTTAAAAGCTGTCGATTTGGGATTAAATGCTATTTTGAAGTCAAGTGCTATTCTAATCCACATGTCTGTATCTTGACCTGATCTTAATTCTTCATTAAAATAGCCAATTTTATTAAAAGTACTTTTGGGAATCATTACTGCAGATGTCCACGCAATACAATCTTTTAGAGATGACTTAAAAAAATCAACTACAGCAGGACCAAGGCTAATTCCATTGTAATCAGCTTTGATTGGATTATTTTCACCATAGACTTTACTATACCCCATTGCGTATAAGCCACAATTTGGAAATGATTTATTTAGAGCTTTCATTTCTTCTAAATGATTTTTTTCCCATATGTCATCAGCATCTAGAAAAGCAAGTAAATTTGAGTTTGAAACTTCAATACCTAAATTTCTAGCATTTGAAACTCCTTTGTTGATTGAATTGTAAATTTTTATTCTTGAATCTTTAATTTTCTCTATTTTACTTAAACTCTCATCGGTTGAACCATCATTAACTATAATTATTTCAAAATCGGTGAATGTTTGATCAAGAACACTATTTAATGTTTTTTCTATGAATTTTTCTTTATTGTATAGTGGTATTATTATTGAAAAAAAACACATTCCTTTTTAAGATATATAACAAAGGTAACTTAATCGGTACAAATCAAAAATAAACAAGGATGGGTTTTTTGATTTTAATTGTTTCTCCAAATTTTTATTAAAAATAATGTAAATCAATTTCAGTAAATTATTAAGTTTAAATTTTTTTAATAAGTAATAGGTTTTCGTTATTTTCATGTAATCTTTACTAATAAGGTTGGATTGTACAAACAATAACGATGATTTAGCATAATTTTGAGTTTTTTGTAAAAACATAGTTGCACATTCTAAATTTTCGTGGAATACTTCGTTCTCTATGTGTTTGATTGCAATGTTATTTAACTTTAGATCATAAGAAAATAGAGTATCTTCATTGGCTTTTTTTGAAACTTCTTCATTAAATGGTATATTATTTATTACTTCTTTTAATATTAGAAAATTACTGCTGAAGAGATTTAAGTAAGGACTGTTCTGTCGGTCAAATGTTTGCTTATATTCTCTAATTTTTCCGTATTTCCATCTAAGAATTTGTTTTTTTTCAATTGGTGTATTTCTATATTTTATGCCTCCTGATAATACTTGTGAACTATTATCAATGGCATTTAAATAATTTTTGATAAATTTTTTAGATTTTGGAATTACATCCGCATCAATAAATAATAGCCATTTATATTTTGATGTTACTGCTAGTTTATTTCTTGTAGCACTTCTTCCAATATTTGTTTTATTTCTTATGTAATAAACATTTGATAATTTATTCAAAGTAGAATTTTTCAACAAAACTTTCTTATTTGTCGAAGCATCATCACATATTAAAATTTCAAAAATTATTTTGTTTTTAGAACATTGCAAGTGTAGTTCTTTAACTAGGGTTGTTGTAAGATGATTAAATGTAGGAATTAAAATAGAAAGCATTATTTTTCTTTGCGTTGAACAACTTCAAAAATATTTTGATTCTCACATTTTAAAGTTTTACTAGGAAATTTTAATATTAGTGCATAATCATGTGTCGCCATAAATATAGTATTCCCTTTATTATTTAAATCTTGTAATACTTGCATTACCTCAATACTGGTTTGAGGATCTAAATTTCCCGTGGGTTCGTCAGCTAAAATTAGTTCAGGGTCGTTCAAAAGAGCTCTCGCAATTGCTACGCGTTGTTGCTCACCTCCTGAAAGCTCAAAAGGGAACTTATCAGATTTAGTATGCATATTTACTTTTTCTAAAACATTCTTGATTTTTTCACTAATTTTAATTTTATTATTCCACCCAGTTGCTTTCAAAACAAATTCTAAGTTTTTGAAAATCGATCTATCGTTCAAAAGTTTAAAATCTTGGAATACAATTCCAAGTTTACGCCGCATGTATGGTATTTCACTATCCGTTAAAGATCTTAAATTATAACCTACTATTTCTCCCTCTCCATTATTTAGTTTTAGATCACCATAAAGTGTCTTTAGTAGGCTACTTTTTCCAGAACCTGTTTTGCCAATTAAATAAACAAACTCACCTCTTTTTACATCAAGATTTATACTATCAAGAATAATATTTTTTTGATGAAAAATTGATGTATTTTTTAGCGACAGGACTGAGTTTGACATATTGTTAATATAATTTTTTTATAAATTTATTACTAATAGTTAAATAATCAAATTCCAACAAAATAAAATATTTCAATTAATAATTTTTAAAAAAATTGGTAAGTTTTTTAATATATTTATTAAATGGAAAATATATTAAATTACTTTGAAACAATACCATCACTCCATCGTACATTAATATTAGTTTTCACTCTGAGTTTTTTTTGGCTAATTGAAGGAGTATTTCCTTTGTTTAGCAATAAATATTTAAAATGGAATCATGCCAGGGCAAATTTAATGTTAACATTAACGACCATAATTGTTAATTTTAGCCTTGCTTTTTTTCTGCTAAAAACAGCAGATTGGGTATCTTCTAATGAATTTGGAATTCTAAATTGGTTTCCAGATATACCGTTGGTCTATTTTGTTTTATTAGGTATTTTGTTATTAGATTTTGTAGGTGCATACATGCCACACTTTTTAGAACACAAAATTAAGCCACTGTGGATGATACATTTGGTTCACCACACTGACCCTAATGTTGATATAACAACTGCAACAAGGCATCATCCATTGGAAAGTTTATTACGCTATTTTTTTACTTTGCTAGGAGTATTCTTAATTGGATTACCAATTTCCGTAGTCATGTTATACCAATCACTATCTTTATTTTTTACTCAATTTAATCATGCAAACATTAAGCTTCCAAATTCTTTAGATTTATTGTTAAGTTATATTATTGTTACACCAGGTATGCATAAAACACATCATCACCACAAGCTTCCTTTTACAGACAGTAATTATGGCAATATTTTTTCAATTTGGGATCGATTATTTGGTACATATAAATTCCGAGATCAAGATAATGTGGTATATGGAGTTGATACATTTCCAGATAATGAAAAAAACATTCAATTTGATACATTGTTGAAACAACCTTTTCAACAATATAGAAAGCCGACTACTGATAAAGAAGGTAATTTGATCTAATAGATTTAAATTTTTTCAATTCAGGTTCCCAGGACTTTTTTATTTCATTAATGCCAACACCATTTTTTATTTGTTCCTGCAATTTTCTTTGGCCTGCTAATTTGTTAAAAAAAGAATTAAAGAAGGTATTTTTATTTTCAGTCTTTTTATAAGCATCTATTATCCAACTTAAATTAATTTCATTTAGTATTATTGAATTTTGAAGATTTTTCCCATAACAAATATCTCCTTCATATTTTGGTTTTTTTGCACCTAAATTTGGTTTAGGCTTGAACCGGAATTTCATATCATTACTTTTAATGAAAGGACTACCAAAAATTTGAAACTGTAATGATGTTCCTCGTCCAACACTAACATTTGTTCCTTCGAAAAGACAGAGGCTTGGGTATAAATTTATTGCCTTAGCATTAGGTAAATTAGGAGATGGTTTTATTGGTAGTTGATAAATAATTTTACGATTGTAATTTGAAATTGGAATAATTCTGATGTCACATTTAACATTATTTTCTAGCCAGCCTTCACCATTTATCATTAGAGCAAATTCACCAAGTGTCATTCCATGTGATATTGGTACAGGATGCATACCAACAAAACTTTTGTATTCCATATTCAATACTGGTCCATCTACATAATGCGCATTTGGATTTGGCCTATCTAATATTATTAATGGAATATTCATTTTTGCACAAGCTTCCATCATGTAATGTAATGTTGAAATAAAAGTGTAAAATCTAGCTCCGACCCCCTGTATATCGAAAATTATTAAATCAAGATCTTTTAATGAATTCGCATTTGGTTTTCTATTTTTGCCATAAAGTGAAACAATTGGTAATCCAGTTTTAATGTCTATGCCATCATTAACGTATTCACCTGCGTCAGATACACCTCTATAACCATGTTCTGGAGCAAAAACTTTTTTTACATCTACCTTCAAACTTATCAGTGAATCAACTAAGTGTGTATATTGTAATTTTGCATCCGATTCAGAAAGATTCTTGAAAATTACAGATGTTTGATTAGCTACTATTCCAATAGACTTATTTTTTAATTCAGGAAGTAAAAGGTCCAGTCGATTCGCCCCAACTTTTAATTTTTCTGTAGTTTTCAATTCATTATTTATTTCGTAAAATGAATTAAATTTCTTTGAGCAATGTGAAATAAAGTAAATTGAAACAAATAATAAAACTGTATTTTTGATGAAATTTAAAAACAACTGGATTTGAATTTTGAATTTTACATAGCTAAAAAGCTAATTAATTCTAATTTCCATAAAAATAGTGTTTCAGCACCAATAATAAAAATTGGTATTGCTGCGATAGCTGTAAGTACCATAGTAATGCTCATAGCTTTAGCTGTAAGTAATGGATTGCAAATTAAAATTAGAGATAAAGCTGTTGCATTTAATGGTCATATAACTATAACCAACTTTGATTCAAATTCATCCGAAGGTTCTAATTATCCTCTGCAGTTAAATCAATCATTTTATCCTAAATTTAACAATATTGATGGTGTTAATCATATCCAAGGAGTTGCACAAAAATTTGGTATAATAAGAACTGAGAAGGATTTTGAGGGACTTTTTATTAAAGGTGTTGGTGAGGATTATGATTGGAAATATTTTAAGGATTTTTTAGTTAATGGACGATTACCAGTTTATTCAAATCTCTATAGTAATGAAGTACTTATTTCAAAGTACTTATCTGATAGATTAAATTTCAGGATTGAAGATTCTTTTCAAATGTATTTTTTGAAATCAGACTCGACAAGGCCTCCTAGTATAATTAAATTTAATGTAGTTGGTATATTTAATTCAGGATTTGCAGAGCTAGATCAAACCTTTTTAATAGGTGACATAAATCATATACAAAGGTTGAATAAATGGTCTAATACTCAAGTTGGTCAATTTGAAGTATTTATAGATGATTATGATTTATTAGAAAAAAAAGGTCTTCAAATTTATAATGAAATACCTTCCCATTTAGATTCTCAAACTATAGTGGAAAAGTATCCTATCATTTTTGAGTGGATATCAATATTCGATAAAAACACTTTTGGAATAATTGTAATGATGATCTTTGTTGGTATGATTAACATGATTACTGCTCTTTTAGTTTTGATTTTGGAAAGAACAAAGATGATTGGGGTTTTAAAATCTCTTGGGTGTAATAATTGGAGTATTCAAAAAGTTTTTATTTACATGGCTGGACATCTAATTACTTATGGGCTTTTAATTGGAAATGCAATTGGATTAATCTTACTTTTTATTCAAAAATATTATAGTCCTATTTCTTTGAATCCATCAATTTATTATGTTAATAACGCGCCAGTTGAAATAGATATATTTTCAATTCTTTACTTAAATCTATCCACATTTTGTATTTGTGTTTTTGTAATGTTATTGCCGTCATACTTAGTTTCAAAAATATCTCCTGTCAAAGCAATTAGATTTGATTCTTAATAGTTGACTTTATTATACTTTGATTTGTTTACTAAATTGATGAAATTTGTAAAAAAAATTAAATGTAATACGCAAAGAATATTCTTGAAACTATAGGAAATACACCACTTGTTAAGTTAAATAAATTAACTTCTGAATTACCTTGTTTAGTATTGGCTAAATATGAAACATTTAACCCTGGAAATTCTGTTAAGGATAGAATGGGTTTGAAGATGATAGAGGATGCTGAAGCTGATGGTCGTCTAAAACCAGGTGGTACAATAATTGAAGGTACTTCAGGGAACACTGGTATGGGTCTAGCACTTGCTGCAATTGTGAAAGGTTATAAATGTATCTTTGTCATGAGTGACAAACAATCAAAAGAAAAAATGGATATACTCAAGGCAGTTGGCGCTGAAGTTGTAGTTTGTCCAACCGATGTGTCGCCAGATGATCCTAGATCATACTATTCTGTTTCAAGACGTTTAGGTAAAGAAACTCCTAATTCCTGGTATGTAAATCAATATGATAATCCAAGTAATACAAAAGCTCATTTTGAAAGTACTGGACCTGAAATTTGGCGACAAACCGATGGTAAGATAACTCATTTTGTAGTAGGTGTCGGAACAGGAGGAACTATTTCAGGTGTTGGTAGATTTCTAAAACAAAAAAACCCTAATATTAAAATTTGGGGTATAGATACATATGGAAGTGTTTTTAAGAAATATCATGAAACTGGTATTTTTGATGAAAATGAGATTTATCCCTATACAACTGAAGGTATTGGAGAAGATATTTTGCCTGCGAATGTTGATTTTGATATAATTGATGGTTTCACAAAAGTATCAGATAAAGATGCTGCAGTATACACTCAATTATTGGCCCAAAAAGAAGGAATGTTTTTAGGCAACTCTGCTGGTGCAGCAATTAAAGGGCTTTTACAACTAAAAAATCATTTTAAATCAGATGATGTTGTAGTTGTTTTATTTCACGATCATGGAAGTAGATATGTTGGTAAAATATTTAATGACGATTGGATGAAAAATATGGGATATATTGATTAGAACTCAGCTTACTTAAATGTACAATATTTGATCCTAATTATGTAAATTGCAATTGTGAATTATTTCTATGAATTATTATATTTTTTGCAACGTAATGGATTTTACGTTTGTCAACGGATAGCTGATCGTTTTGGAATGCGGGCTAGAGTAGTACGTACTTCTTTCATATATGTTACTTTTGTTACTTTTGGTTTTGGTTTTGCATTATATTTATTCGTAGCTTTTTGGTTAAAAATTAAAGATTTAATCTTTTCTAAACGTAGCTCAGTTTTTGATATTTAAATCATGGTAAATCCAATTGAAAAAGTATTCAAGTCAAAATTAAATATTGCAATTTTTTTGCTTTCAATTTTAATACTTTCAGGAATTGTAGGGTTTAAAATTATTTCAGGATTTTCATGGATTGATTCTATATACATGACTATAATTACCATAACAACTGTTGGTTTTGGTGAGGTACAACCATTGGATAGTCAGTCAAAATTATTTACTGTAGGTCTTATCCTAACAAGTGCTGTAACTGTTGGTTATGCTCTAAAAGTTATAACAGAGTATTTAATATCAAAAAATGACATCAATGAATTAAAACAAAAGAAAATGCAAAAAACAATTGATAATCTTACAGGTCACATAATTATATGTGGATATGGAAGAAATGGTAAACAAGCTGCAAAAAAACTCAAAGCGCACAATCATAATTTTGTTGTTATTGAAAAAAGTGAACAAATTATTCAGAAAATCAAAGGAGATAATTTGAATTGTATTTTTGGTGATGCCAATGAGGATGATATTTTGATAAATGCTGGCATTGATAGAGCATCATGTCTAATAAGCGCTCTTCCAAATGACTCTGAAAATGTTTTTGTTGTATT
>Ga0213858_10000506_pt1 | contig 18721 bp, 15 predicted proteins | sample PICome_FD_160122 | JGI IMG/M metagenome (GOLD analysis project Ga0213858, IMG submission 160122) | Coastal seawater microbial communities near Pivers Island, North Carolina, United States - PICO245 | ecosystem: Environmental > Aquatic > Marine > Coastal | place: USA: North Carolina | collected... | reverse complement strand
GTATATACACATCGGAATGGGTAAAATTCTTGTAACGGGCGGACTTGGCTATATTGGCTCACACACAGTGGTGGCGCTGCATGAAAGTGGTTACCAAGTATTGATTGTCGACGATCTGTCCAATTCAGAACGTGAGGTCCTAAGTGGCTTAAGGGACATTATAGGCTTTAGCCCGGATTTTATTGAGTTAGATTTACGCGATAAATCTGCCGTCGCCCAGCTTTTCTCTGGGCATCAGTTCGATGGGGTTATTCACTTTGCCGCCAGTAAGGCTGTAGGGGAGAGTGTTGAAAATCCTCTCTTGTATTACGAAAACAATCTCAACGGCTTGATTTATGTTTTGCAAAATTGTGTAGCGCACAATGTCTATAACTTTATTTTCAGCTCCTCCTGCACCGTGTACGGAGAGCCTGATCATTTGCCTATCGATGAATCAGCGCCCATCAAGCGAGCCTTATCGCCTTATGGCAATACCAAACAAATCGCTGAAGAAATTCTCCATGATGTTTGTCAGGTCAGCGAGTTAAGCACCGTATTGTTGCGATATTTTAATCCTATTGGCGCTCATGATTCAGCCCTTATCGGTGAGTTGCCCAAGGGGGTTCCTCAGAATTTAGTCCCATTCATCACGCAAACAGCGGCTGGCCTTCGTAAAGAGCTCTCTGTTTTTGGTGACGATTATCCCACCCCTGATGGCAGTTGTATTCGGGATTATATACACGTTATGGATTTAGCAGAGGCGCATGTCGTCGCTCTAGATCGATTGATGGACCGTAAACAATTAGAGCCGGTTGAGGTATTTAATCTGGGCACAGGTCAAGGCAATTCAGTCCTTGAAGTCATTCAGACTTTTGAGCAGTCCACCGGGGTATCACTGCCTTATAAGATTGTCGGCCGGCGGGCTGGTGATGTCATTGCTGTCTATGCCGACACCACAAAAGCCACTGAAATATTGGGCTGGTCGACCAAAAGAGATTTAGCGTCTTCCTTGTCTTCAGCCTGGGCCTGGGAAAAGCGCATTAGAGGTCTTTAGACCTCGAGACTCGCTTTTTGGGTCTGGACCCCTCGATCAATTTTTTTAACCAATCCTTGTAAGACATTTCCGGGACCTACCTCGATGAAGCCGCTGGCACCATCGTGAATCATTTGTTGCACGCTTTGAGTCCATCGTACAGGAGCGGTAAGTTGAGAGAGTAAATTGCTTTTGATGGCTCCCGGATCAGTCACGGCCGAGGCCGTTACGTTTTGGTAGATGGGACAAATTGGAGGGGCAAATTCTGTGGCTTCAATGGCCTTGCCCAATTCATCTTGAGCAGGCGCCATGAGCGGACTGTGAAAAGCGCCACCTACAGGCAACATCAAGGCACGTCTGGCTCCCGCCTCTGTCAGTTTTATACAGGCCGTTTCAACCGCTTTTAGGCTACCCGAAATTACGAGCTGACCGGGACAATTGTAATTGGCAGCTACCACTGTGCCAGGAGTATTATCACATATTTCTTCCACCACGGCATCCTCGAGGCCTAAAACAGCGGCCATGGTTGAGGGCTCAAGGGCGCAAGCTTTTTGCATGGCTTGAGCGCGTTGTGATACTAATTTTAGACCATCCTTAAAAGACAAGCAACGATTTGCCACTAGGGCAGAAAACTCCCCGAGAGAATGCCCTGCTACCATATCTGGCGCAAAGGAATCTCCCAGGACTTGAGCCAATATGGTTGCGTGTAAAAATACCGCGGGTTGAGTCACCTCCGTTTGTTTTAGGTCCTCAGCAGAGCCTTCAAACATGACCTTAGTAATGTCAAAGCCCAGGATTTCATTGGCTTGCTGGAAAAGCGATTTGGCCAAAGCAGATTGTTCGAACAACTCTTGCCCCATTCCGGTAAATTGGGCTCCTTGGCCTGGAAAAACATATGCGTTCATTAGGTTTAATTTATCTTGTGATAAGTACAGTATTTAAAGGCGTAATCGTGTCGCTGGTCTTTTGGGTGGGGCACTTGGGATACACACCGCCACTGATCCATATTTATTTCAGGAAAATAGGTATCACAATCAAATGTCCCATCGATATGGGTAATTTCCAAACAATCAGCGCGGTCCATCCCCAATCGATATATTTCGCCACCCCCAATAATAAAGGGCTGTACATCCCCATGGGTCAAGGCTAAGGCCTCTGACATGTTTGAGGCCAACAAAACGCCATCAGGAACGGCATAATCTTCATTACGGCTGATCACGATGTGCGTGCGATTAGGCAATGGCTTAGGAAATGACTCAAAGGTTTTACGCCCCATGATGATGTGGTGCCCTGTGGTCAAGGTTTTAAAGCGCTTAAAATCGTCTGGTAAGTGCCAGACCAGATCGTTGTCTTTGCCCAATTCATTGTTGGTGCCTATCGCCGCAATCATTGTAATCATAAACCGAGCGTTTCCTTGGACTGTTTAATGGTTTGAACTTTCTTTATTTGCCTGTTTTAAAATCGAAAGGCACCGTATATTGAATGGCCTTCGGTTTTCCGGCGTACATGCCCGGTCGTGCCATTTTGGGGATCAAACTGATGTTGCGACGCGCCTCTTCCTGAAGTGCTGCTGCCCCGCCACTGACCTTTTTGATTTCGACAAGGCCCTCAGTATTGATGATAAATTCCACAATCACACGACCCTGCGTATTGCTCTTGTAAGCGTCTGCTGGATACTTGAAATTTTTTATGACGTGCTGGGTGAGTTTTTGAGTGAAGCATTTTTGAATTCCTGCACCACTCTGGGCTTCACAGCCTTCCCATACCGGGGCCATTTCTTTAAGGGTCACATTATTTTTTTCAACCGTGCCCCATTCTTGGGCTGAGAGACTAAAGGTCAGTAAGCTAAGGGTTGCGGTTAAGATTAAATTTTTCATGAATATCTCTTTTATAGGGTCAATGGAGTCTTTATACCGCTACAGCGCCTTTGATGTGTGGATGTGGGTCGTAATCGGTCAGCGTAAAATCTTCGAACTTAAATTCAAATAGGTCTTTAACCTCAGGGTTTAAGTGCATTTTCGGCAGAGGTCGAGGTTCGCGCGACAATTGGAGTTCAAGTTGCTCCATATGGTTGCTGTAAATGTGCGCATCTCCGAAGGTGTGTACAAAATCGCCTGGGGCATAACCACAAACTTGAGCCATCATTAAGGTCAACAGAGCGTAGGAAGCGATGTTAAAAGGAACTCCTAAGAAAATATCAGCGCTTCTTTGATAGAGCTGGCAGGAGAGCTTCCCGTCAGCTACATAAAATTGAAAGAATGCGTGACAGGGCGGTAATGCCGCTTTGCCGTTGGCTACATTTTCTGCAAACGAAATTTTTGTATTGGGAAGAACCGATGGATTCCAAGCACTCACCAGCATACGGCGACTGTCTGGATTATTTTTTAGGGTCTCGATGACTTCTTTGATTTGATCGATCTCTTCGCTGTTCCAATTGCGCCATTGGTGGCCGTAAACAGGCCCTAGATTTCCTTGTTCGTCGGCCCATTCATTCCAAATACGCACGCCATTGTCTTGAAGATAACCGATGTTTGTATCCCCTTTTAAAAACCACAACAGCTCGTAAATAATTGATTTCAGGTGCAGTTTTTTTGTGGTTACCATCGGAAAACCCTCGCTGAGGTCAAAACGCATTTGATGGCCAAAAACACTTTTTGTGCCCGTCCCCGTACGGTCTTCTTTGACCGCTCCGTGGGTCAGAACATGGCGCACTAAATCGTGATATTGTTTCATGTCACTTTATCGATTCGAATGATGGTAAAAATAAAAAAATGACCGCCGGTGTTATGGCGTCAAAACAGCACTTTTATCACAAGTTATTAACCGCCAATTAGCATACCGGCAATGGTCGCAGTCATCAAAGCTGCAACTGTCCCACCGATTAATGCTTTTATGCCAAATTTTGCCAAATTGGCTTGTTGGCTTGGCGCTAGTCCGCCAATGCCCCCGATTTGGATGCCAATAGAGGCAAAATTCGCGAAACCACAGAGTGAATAAGTCGCAATCACAATGGATCGATTTGAAGTCAGCAGTCCACTGTTTTTTAAATCGGATAACGAGGCGTAGGCAAAAAATTCATTGAGGATGGTTTTTTCGCCCAGCAGTTGCCCAACGGCAACAATATCTGTCGCTGGTACACCGATGATCCACGCCACTGGGGCAAATAAATTACCCAAAATATACTGAAGTGAAAGCCCAGTGTAGCGTCCTGAGGTTTGCGCGCTGATTTGCTCATTGAGTCCTGTAGGGCCGCCAATCCAGTCCACCGTGATCCAATTGAAAACGGCAATTAAGGCGGTAAAAACCAATAACATGGCGCCAACATTAATGGCGAGTTTGAGTCCGTCTGTAGTCCCTCTGGCGATAGCATCCAAGACATTAGCACCAATTTTTTCTTTGGATACGTCCAGTTTACGATCCACGGCTTCAGTCTCTGGATAAAGCATTTTGGCAATCACGATTGCCGCTGGTGCAGACATGATGGAAGCGGTTAGCAGGTGTTTGGCAAAATAAATTTTTTCCGCCTCACTGGATCCACCCAAAAAAGCGATATAAGCCGCTAAAACCCCACCGGCAATTGTCGCCATACCACCCACCATCAAACACATGAGCTCACTTTTGGTCATTTTGTCCAAATAAGGTTTGACCACTAAGGGCGCTTCAGTTTGGCCGATAAAAATATTTGCCGCTGCGGCCAAGCTTTCTGCTCCAGACAAACGCATGGTCCGGCTCATGACCCAGGCAAATCCTTTGATCACGCGTTGAATGATCCCGAAATAGTACAAAACTGAGGTGAAGGCTGAGAAAAAAACCACTGTAGGCAATACCTTAAAGGCGAAGATATAACCAAAGGTCTCCTGATTGTTTACCAAACCGCCAAACAAGAATTCAGCCCCCTTTTCGCTGAAGTTTAAAAAAGTAACGACCTGTTGCGACAACCAATCAAAACTCTGGGCTACGCGATCTACCTTTAAGACTAAAAGCGCAAAAACCAATTGCAATAAAAGTCCGGTACCCACAAGATTCCAATCGATTCTACGGCGGTTACTGCTCAGTAAGTAACCCATTAAAATCAAAAAGCCAAGTCCAATAACGCCACGGCCAAGGCTTTCTAGACTTATGCTCAAATTCCCTATCACCCCTGGATCCTCTGCTAGATTAGGGTCCGCTCCTGCAGAAGTGGCGACTAAAAGGCCTGATTCCTGTGAGGTCTGTGCTAAAAACCGGTAATGGACTCCGGCTTCAATTAATGTCAAGGTATCGTCCTTTACAGAGACCTTATAGCGTCGAATGGTGTCAGCGGGCTGACGATAATCAAACGTTAAAATGCCGTCTGCATAATCATAGTATCCGGCGGCCTCTAAATTATTTTTAGCCTCAAGTTGGTACGTAAATTCTCCTGCCTCAAGCTGCATAACATCCCGCTCGGGATTGATCGGGACCAGGAGATTGCCGTCAGCAGAAATTGATTCAAAACGCCAATTTCCTTCAATGGTTTGACTCCATCCAAGCGTGGACAGGGTCAGCAGGGCCAAAAGCACAAATCGTTGTAACATCACTTATTGGTTTCTTTGGGACAATTCGTCTCTTAATTTTGCCGCAGTTTCATAATCCTCCTGCGATATGGCCTTACTCAACAGTTCCTTCAACTCTTTTAAGGTATACTTTTTATAAGATTTACTCATTGGAATTTCCGCCTCCTCTTGATCCATTAAACGCGCAATGGCTCCATCTTGATCGGCGTGTTCAGGATCAGAAGCCGGGCTCGTCTTGAGATGAATCCCCGCTTGATTTAAAATGTCTTTATAGGTAAAAATCGGCGCATTAAATCGCAGGGCTAGGGCGATGGCATCACTGGTTCTGGCGTCTAAAATCTCTTCACCGCCTTCGCGTTCAGCAATAATGCTTGAGTAAAAAACACCATCAACGAGTTTGTGTATGATGACCTGTTTGACCAAAATTCCGTAACGATCGGCAAAGGTTTTAAACAGATCATGGGTCAGTGGCCTTGGGGGACGAATGTCATTTTCTAAAGCTATGGCGATGGACTGGGCTTCAAAGGCACCGATGACAATGGGTAATTTCCGGTCGCCATCTTCCTCGCTAAGAATTAAGGCGTAAGCCCCATTTTGGGTCTGAGAGTAAGAAATCCCTTTGATGTTTAGGCGCACGAGGCTCATGGTGGTTGGCATTATCCTTGGCAAAAACCAATACACAAACACCGCAAGTGCTTGTTAGCACCAAATTAAGAAATTTATGCGTTCTGGGCCTTAAAGTCTTTTAATTTTTGAATCAAGTCAGGAACTACTTCAAATGCATCCCCTACAATCCCATAATCAGCGGCTTTGAAAAACGGTGCCTCGGGGTCGGTATTGATGACAACTTTGACTTTAGATGAGTTTATCCCAGCCAAGTGTTGTATTGCACCACTGATCCCCACAGCGATATAAAGATTAGCTGCCACTGGTTTTCCAGTTTGCCCAACGTGTTCGCTATGCGGTCGCCAACCTAAATCACTGACAGGCTTGGAACAGGCTGTGGCCGCACCCATAAGCTCGGCGAGCTCCTCAATCATACCCCAATTTTCGGGTCCTTTAAGTCCTCGGCCAGCGGAAACAACGACTTCGGCATCAGCGATCATGACCTTATTGTTGGCCTTTTCAGTACTCGTGATTTCCCATGAAGAACCTGGTAAATCTAAATCCATGTTTGAAACGCCGGCATCGTCCGGATGATGCTGTACACCAAAGGCATTTTTGGACAAGCCCAACACACCGATCGATCCATGAAGGGCAGTAAAGGCTGTGGCCTTGTTGGTGAACACATTGTGTGGAAAAGTAAGGGGCTCAGTGCTGGTGGGAAGGCCAGTAATGTTCGGTAAATAAGGGGCGTCTAATTCAATGGCCAAAAGCGGAGCGAGGTATCGGCTGTCCGCGCTGGATGAAACCAAAACTAAGGTAGCTCCTGTTTCTTTGGCCGCTTGAGCCAAAGCATTCGCTGTAAGTTCAGCGTTAAATTCTTTCAGAGCTGGATGGTTACAATAAAGTACGCGATGTGCGCCATATTGACCTAGATTGGCTTGGGCGGGGTCTTCCGTTACGGCCGCAATTACCTCGGTATTCATCTTTTCGGCAATCCCACGGGCAAAAGAAATGAGTTCTTGTGCTCCTTTTTTAAAAGCTCCTTGATCGGATTCTGCGTAGACTAATATCGGCATAGCGCTTGGTGTGTTTTTAAGTTAAATGACTTTGGCTTCGTTGTGCAGCAAACTGATGAGTTGTTCTGCATTTTCTGCCAGTGTAACTGCTTCCTTAGGGGCTGGTTTTTGAAAACTTTGGACCTCAGATTTTGGGCCCGCTCCAGCACCTGGTTTAACGTTCAATGGTTTGGTTCTGGCTTGCATGATGCCACGCATGTTCGGGATGCGTAAATCACTTTCTTCAACCAGGCCTTTTTGACCTCCGATTACAAGGGGTAGCGACATTTTAAGGGTTTGTTTTCCACCGTCGATTTCACGCACTGCAGTGGCAGATTGTCCCTCTATTTCGAGCCCGATACAGGTATTGACAAAAGCATAACCACAAAGTTTGGCCAACATTCCTGGAACCATACCGCCATTGTAATCGATGGATTCACGACCGGCGATGACCAAGTCGTATTGACCTTCGTTCACCACTGGGGCTAGGGCTTGAGCCACGCTGTATCCATCGGTAGCGGGCTGGTCTACTCGAATGGCCTCATCGGCGCCTATAGCCAACGCTTTCCGTAAGGTCGGTTCAGTCTCTGGCCCGCCTACGCTGACCACGTGGACCGCAGCGCCTTGTTTTTCTTTTAACCACAACGCACGGGTTAAACCAAATTCGTCATTTGGGTTAATGACAAATTGCACACCATTGGTGTCAAATTGGGTATTGTCGGCGTTAAAGTTTATTTTAGAAGTAGTGTCTGGAACGTGACTGATACACACAAGTATTTTCATCGTTTAAGGGCGGTTTTTGTATCGTTAAATTGTGGAAACAAAGATACGACAATCCGACTAATTTTGCTATGCATGCATAATAAAAATTGATAATTATCTCAAAAAAATAAGAGAACTTTTCAAATAGTATTATTTTTGTTCCGCTTAAAGAAAAATAGGTCCTTAAGAGTCATAAAAATCATGAAAACGATACAATTCAGAGAAGCAATATGTGAGGCCATGAGTGAAGAAATGCGCCGGGATGAAAGCATTTATTTAATGGGGGAGGAAGTCGCCGAATACAACGGTGCTTACAAAGCCAGTAAAGGCATGTTAGATGAGTTTGGTGCCAAACGCGTGATCGACACCCCAATTTCTGAATTGGGTTTTGCGGGAATCGCTACGGGTTCTGCCATGAACGGCAATCGCCCCATCGTGGAGTTCATGACCTTCAATTTTTCTTTGGTCGGCATCGATCAAATCATCAATAATGCCGCAAAGATTCGCCAAATGAGTGGTGGTCAATTCAATTGTCCTATTGTTTTTAGAGGACCTACCGCTTCTGCAGGTCAATTGGCGGCGACGCATTCTCAAGCTTTTGAAAGCTGGTTTGCCAATACGCCAGGCCTAAAAGTTGTGGTACCCAGTAACCCGGCAGACGCTAAAGGCTTGCTTAAAAGTGCCATTCGCGATGACGATCCAGTCATTTTCATGGAGAGTGAGCAAATGTATGGAGACAAAGGTGAGGTGCCTGAGGGCGAGTACCTGATTCCACTTGGGGTAGCCGACATCAAGCGCAAGGGTACAGACGTCACTATTGTGTCCTTTGGAAAAATCATCAAAGAGGCCTATGCTGCTGCTGAGCACTTGGCTAAAGAAGGTATTGAATGTGAGATCATCGACTTGCGTACCGTTCGCCCGATGGATCACAAAACCATTTTGGATAGTGTCAAAAAAACCAATCGATTGGTCATCTTGGAAGAGGCTTGGCCATTTGGTAATGTAGCCACAGAAATCACGTATCAAGTGCAGTCTCAGGCCTTCGATTATTTAGACGCTCCCATTGTTAAAATTAATACGGCGGATACGCCAGCCCCTTATTCACCGGCGCTTCTTGCTGAGTGGCTCCCGAACAAGGAGGACGTCATGGCTGCGGTCAAAAAAGTCATGTATCGTACGGCTTAGGATTGACCGATCTATTTTACTACTTTTGCAACCGCAAAAATTTGCAATAAAAACCTACTAAAGAATAAATTATGCTAGAACAAAACATTATTTACGTCCCTGTGGCACTGTCTGTATTAGGACTGTTGTTCATGTTGGTCAAAATGAACTGGGTCAAAAAGCAAGCCGCTGGTAATGAGCGTATGCAAGGCATCTCCAAGAGCATCAAAGAGGGGGCCCTAGCCTTCCTTAATGCGGAGTACCGTTTGTTGGTCATCTTTGCCGTCATTGCTGCCGCTCTATTGTATTTGATTTCTACTATGGTCGCGACCACCAGTTGGATGATTGTACCGGCCTTTATATTTGGAGCGATTTTCTCAGCCCTAGCGGGTAATATTGGAATGCGCGTGGCCACCGAAGCCAATGCGCGCACTGCAGAAGCCGCAAAAACAAGTTTACCTCAAGCCCTTAAAGTTTCTTTTGGTGGTGGTACGGTAATGGGCCTAGGTGTGGCTGGTTTGGCCGTCCTTGGATTGAGCTTATTCTTTATGTTTTTCCTCGGTCAATTTCTTACCGAAGGCGGAGATTTCTACACTGAAATGACCATTGTTCTTGAAGCCCTTGCTGGCTTCTCCTTGGGCGCAGAAAGTATTGCTTTGTTTGCTCGCGTTGGGGGAGGTATTTACACCAAGGCAGCAGACGTCGGTGCTGACTTAGTCGGTAAAGTAGAGGCAGGAATCCCAGAAGATGATCCACGTAACCCGGCAACAATTGCGGATAACGTAGGGGATAACGTAGGCGACGTAGCCGGTATGGGTGCTGACTTGTTCGGTTCATATGTTGCGACGGTATTGGCCTCTATGGTTTTGGGGAATTACATCATCCGTGATATGGCCGCAAATGGAGAAACCACAGAAGCCTTCTCAGGCATGGGACCGATTTTGTTACCCCTTGTGATCGCTGGTGTTGGCGTCTTGGCCTCAATTATCGGAACCTTTTTGGTGAGCATCAAGGACAACACCGCTAAAGAACCACAAGTTCAAAAGGCGTTGGATACCGGAAACTGGGCAGCCATCGTGTTGACGTTGATCGCCAGTTACTTCTTAATTGATTGGATGTTGCCTGAGACCATGAGCATGAAGTTCTTTGGGGAAGGTTATCAAGAAGTGTCCTCGCAAAACGTATTTTATGCGGCCTGTATTGGTCTAGCCGTTGGGGCGTTGATTTCATATGTAACGGCCTACTTTACCAGTTTGGGTAAAAAGCCTGTTTTAGACATCGTTCAAAATTCATCAACTGGAGCCGCCACAAACATCATCGCTGGTTTGGCGGTAGGAATGAAGTCCACTTTTTGGAGTGTACTTTTGTTTGCTGCGGCCATTTATGGTTCTTATGAGTTGGCTGGTTTTTATGGCGTGGCCCTTGCTGCTTCAGCCATGATGGCAACCACAGCCATGCAGTTGGCCATTGACGCTTTTGGTCCAATCGCTGACAATGCGGGTGGTGTTGCTGAGATGAGTGAATTGGAGGATCATGTACGTGAGCGTACCGACATCCTTGACTCAGTAGGGAATACCACTGCTGCGGTGGGTAAAGGATTTGCCATTGCATCAGCTGCCTTAACCGCATTGGCGCTATTTGCCGCTTATGTAACTTTTACCGGAATCGATGGCATCAACATCTTTAAAGCAGATGTTTTAGCCGCTCTATTTGTCGGCGGAATGATCCCTGTAGTATTTTCAGCTATGGCCATGAAGTCAGTGGGTAAAGCAGCCATGGAAATGGTGCAAGAGGTGCGTCGACAGTTCCGCGAGATTCCAGGAATTATGGAAGGAACAGGAACACCAGAATACGGGAAATGTGTTGAGATTTCAACCCAAGCAGCGCTCAAGGAAATGTTGATGCCTGGATTATTGACCATCGTAACCCCTGTTTTGGTCGGTTTATTCTTCGGTGCAGAACCATTAGGAGGCTATATGGCTGGTGTTTGTGTTAGCGGTGTCATGTGGGCCATTTTCCAAAACAACGCTGGAGGGGCCTGGGATAATGCTAAAAAATCCTTTGAGGCTGGTGTTGAAATCAATGGTGAAATGACCTATAAAGGAAGTGATGCGCACAAAGCTGCCGTTACTGGAGATACCGTAGGAGATCCATTTAAAGATACTTCTGGTCCATCGATGAACATTTTGATCAAATTGACCTGCCTGGTTGGTTTGGTGATCGCTCCCATCCTCGGCGGACATTCTGAGGCTGTTGCTGAATCAGGACAAGAAATGATTTTTGTCTCTGAAGACGGAACCGTCACTGAGCTCGGTAAGGTCGAGGTTCGTGAAGAGAAGCAAGTCAAAGTGATTATGGAGCAAGAGGGTGAGACGACCAAGGCGACGGTCACTACCGTTACTGAGGTCAATGGTGAGGTTCAAGAAACTGTTCAAGAGTTCTCTGGAACCCAGGAAGAGGTAATTGCTCGAATTGAAGCGCTTGAGACCATGGCCATCAAGATGGATAACAACGGTCTTGAAAAAACCATCGAGGTTGAAGTAGAGCAGAAATAATTACGGGGATACCCGTTTGATTGAATAAAAAAAGCCCCGGCGCATTCGCGCCGGGGCTTTTTTCTTGCCCAAAATTCGATTATCGCTCCATGGGCTGAAACTCAAAAAATATGAGATGAGTGATGATCGGTTATGTCTGCAGTCATTAGAAGAGCCCGTGCAGTTCGGCGTCTATTTTATTGATGACGGCCCCGAGATCTTCCTTATTGTCGACAAAGTTGAGTTGATCGACATCGATGATTAATAAATTACCCTTATCGTAGTGATGAATCCAAGCCTCGTAGCGTTCATTGAGTCGGCTCAGGTAATCAATGCTGATAGAATTTTCGTATTCTCGCCCCCTTTTGTGAATTTGATTTACCAAATTCGGAATAGAACTTCTGAGATAAATTAATAAATCAGGCCCCTTGGTAACACTTTCCATCAAATCAAATAATGACTTGTAATTCTCAAAGTCTCGATTGGTCATCAGACCCATGGCGTGCAAGTTGGGGGCAAAGATATGGGCGTCCTCGTAAATGGTTCTGTCCTGAATGACGTCTTTTCCACTTTCTCTGATGTCGAGAATTTGACGAAAACGACTGTTTAAAAAATAGATTTGTAGATTGAAGGACCAGCGTTCCATTTGGTTGTAAAAATCATCCAAGTAAGGATTTTGCTCGACCTCTTCATAATGAGGTTTCCACTTGTAGTGCTTAGAGAGCAAACCGGTCAAAGTGGTTTTGCCGGAACCGATATTTCCTGCTACTGCAACATGCATTGCACCTATTTTTTTTAAGGATTGAGCGCAAAGCGCCGAACGACTTTATTGACGTAAATATAAAGGAAATCTTCCCTTAGCTGCAAACCGTTTATCTGATTTTCTGGCTGTATTTCGGGGAAAATTAAGCGCTGCTTTGACTGAAGGTCAAAAATGGCATTATTCAGCTGAATCAATTGGTGTTTATCGTTGTAATCCACCAGTCTTCCCTCTTGGATCGGCTGTCGTTTTAGAAAGGTGCCGTATAAACTTATTTGGATGAGTTCACCAGGGGTTTGAGCCATGCAGTCGTTAAATCGGCACTTGAGGTTGATCAGATCAGTTATGGGTTGGCTTTGAAACAAAGGGCGATTGTTTTGGGTGTCGTAGACCCACAAGGTCTGACTGTTTTGATCCATGAGCCAAAGCCGATTGCTTCCGGCATTAAATACCCACTGAATGGTGGGAAAGGCATCAATTTGGTTAAAATCAATACGTCTTTTTTCGTTGAGCCGGTTGTCTAAAAAAACTACCGTATTGGTTTCTCGATAAAAAATGAGTACGGTCAGTGGATTTTGAATGTCCACTGAGCTAATGGGGCCTAACATCAATTCTTGAAACTCAAACTCCCCGTTTTCAGCCGATTTGAATAAGGTGTTTTGCGTGATTCCGTAAAGCGCCCCGTACGTGTCGTAGCCTACAAAGCGTTCAAGCTCGAAGACCCTAGCGGGCTGGTCTTGAAAAAGCTTAAGCGAATCTAATGGTTGGGCATTCATACCTTCCCTTTGAGCCATTAAAGGACTCGCTGCCCATATCAAAAGGGCAAGTGTTAATGTGGTGATGCGGGCATGCATGGTGCTTCCAAGGTACAAAAGATTAGCCGCTTAATTGGGAGTTAATTAACACCAATCAAAAAACTATTTAAGTAATTTTCAACCGGAAATAAACCTTAGCTTAAAAAATGAGTCGAAAAAATAGCCTGACTTCCCAGGTCTTATTAAAATAGAGTCAATATAATCCTATGAAAAAATACTTAATTATTCTTGTCTGCTTCATGTCGATTTCGTGGATTCAGGCACAAAATTTTTCGGGTCAAGCCTACTATCAATCCAAAACTACCGTTGACCTAGATAATTTTGGTCGTGGCGGGATGAGTGAGGACATGAAAAAACAAATCATGGCTCGTATGAAGTCCTTTTTGGAGAAAACTTATGTGCTGACCTTTGATGGCAGTGAATCGGTTTATGAACAGGAGGCTTCTCTTGATGTGGCTACTCAAGGAAGAGGCTGGGGCATGATGATGGCCGGCGCTGCTCCCGGCATCGAGTACAAAAACCTAGAGGAAGGTTCTTTAGTCCAAGCGCATGAATTTTTTGGCAAGTCATTTTTAATTAAAGATGAGATTCCTGCCTTGGAATGGGAGGTCACTAATGAAACCAAAATGATCGGGGCTTATTTAGCCATAAAGGCGAGAGCGGTAAAACAGGTTAAGGCCAACGATTTTAGTATGATGCGCCGGGGCAATCGACGAAATCAAAAATCGGATCAAGCCGTTGAAAAATCGAAAAATGCCCAAAAAACAGGACCAGATGGAGCCCAGGTCGCTAAGTCTGACAGCCTGAGCAGAGATCCAATCGACCAGATTGAACTGCCCAAAACCATTGAGGTAACGGCTTGGTTTACCCCACAAATCCCTCTCGGTCACGGGCCAGGAGAGTACGCAGGGCTGCCGGGATTAATTTTAGAACTCAATGCCGATCGAACCACTTTACTCTGTTCGAAAATCGTCATGAACCCGAAGAGTTTACCCGAGATAGAAGCACCGACTAAAGGAACCGTGGTCACTCAAGCAGAATTTGAAGACATTGTGACAAAAAAGACTCAAGAAATGCGTGAAAATTGGCGCAATCGAGCCGGGCGTCGCGGACGCGGGAAATAAGCCTTGAGCCATGGCCGTGAAATCATTACTTCACAAATTCGAATTTAGTTCTATGCCAGCAAACACATTGTTTGGGTCCTTTAGGCTCGCGCGAACTGCCGTCTTTTTCTTTTTAGGGTGCACCGGTAATTTGATGGCACAGGAGATCCAATTGCGTGGGGTAGTCAGTGACAGCATTGGCCCTTTGGGTTTTGCTAATGTCATTGCTATGGACTCGGAGTCGGGTAATTTGGCGGCTTATTCCATTACCAATAACGAAGGGCGCTATGCCTTGAAACTTTCTGACGACCGTGCCTATGTGTTGCGCGCCAGTTTTTTGGGTTACGAAACTCAAGAAAAACAACTTGATTTGACCTCAGAAAACACCCCATCCGAACTTAACTTTATTTTGAATGCTGAAACAGCACAACTAGACGGCGTTGAATTGGTCTATGAGATGCCGGTTACGGTAAAAGGGGATACGATTGTTTACAATGCGGATTCCTTCAGTACGGGAAATGAGAAGAAATTGGGCGATTTGATGGAAAATCTCCCCGGGGTTGACGTAAATGAAGACGGTGAAATTCAGGTTGAAGGAAAAACGGTTCAAAAGGTGATGGTTGAAGGCAAGGACTTCTTTGACGGAGATTCAAAACTGGCCACAAAAAACATTCCGGCCAATGCAGTTGATAAAGTTGAAGTGCTGCGCAACTTCAGCGAGGTCAGCCAAATGCGAGGGGTCACCAATAATCAGGATAATGTTGCCATCAACATCAAACTCAAAGAAGGGAAAAAGAACTTTTGGTTTGGCGAAGTCACGGCCGGAAGCGGTTTAGACGCTGACGAAGACCCACGTTATCTCATGCATCCGAAACTGTTTTACTACAATCCGAAATACAGTTTAAATTTCATTACGGATTTAAATGATATTGGCGAGGTCCCCTTCACCTGGCGAGACTACTTCAACTTTACTGGCGGATTCAGAAATTTCAACCAAGGCGGTGGTACGCAGTTTAACATTCAAGAAAGTGATTTAGGTTTGGCCGTGGCTCAAAACAATCGCGCGGCGGCGATCGGCACCAAGTTCGCCGCCGCGAATTTCAGCTATGCTGCAACAGAGCAGTTGGATTTAAGTGGTTTTGGCATTGTCTCGGACAACAGCACATCGATTGCCTCAAGCACCATTAATCAATTCATCTTATCGGGAATTACCGAACAAACTCAGGTGCGCTCCGAGCAAAACAATCAGTTGGGCATGCTTAAACTAAGTGGTGTTTATCAGCCCAGTACCGCGCTTCAGGTGGATTACGACGTCTTACTCAAGGCCTCTGATCAAAATCAAAATGATCGAACTTTTTCAGCTTTTGCCGATCAAACAAACGACATTGTTGAGCAAAAAGCGAACCGTCCTGTTTCTATTCAACAAAACATCAATGCCTATTACACAGCTTCGGAAGAAGATATTTTTTCAGGACAGCTCCAGCACACGAGCCAGTCGGAGGAACCCTTTTACAGCGCGGTCACCGATCTTTTGCCCTTTGCGGGAATCTTGCCGGTGGTTCAAAACAACGATCGATATGATCTTGCTCAATCTAAAGAAGTAACCACCGATAAGTTGGATGGAAGAATGGATTACTATCGGATCTTGAATAAGACCAGTCATTTGAATTTTACCCTGGGAACAACCCTGAGTCGTCAAAGGTTTAATTCCCAGATTTTCCAGCAAATCGATGGTAATTCGATCATTTTGGAGGAAACTTTACCCGTAGACGGGGTAAGCAGCTCTTTGATCAATGACGTGACCTACGATTTTCGGGATTTATTTATGGGGCTGCACTACAAAATAAAACGCGGGGATTTCACCTTTTCCCCTGGTTTGACGTTGCACAATTATGGCCTGATCAACACCCAATTAGGCACAAGTGAATCCCAAAACCAATGGCTGTTGCTGCCAGATTTTTTTGCCCTTTGGGACATAAAAAACAGTGAAAATCTCAGATTCAATTACAGCAAAAGTGCACAATATACGGACGTGAATAACTTGGCTCAGGCCTATGTCTTCAATAATTACAATCGGCTTTTTGCTGGGAACCGGTTTTTGGGCAATGCTTTAGCAGAAACCTTTCGCCTGAATTACTTCAGCTATAATTTGTTCAATTACACGAACATCAATGGATCTTTGAGCTACACAAAACGATCTAAAGGCATTAAGAACAATACTCAACTCGTCGCCATTAATCAAGTGACACAGCCTGAGAATTTTGACCCAGAGTTTCCTGACCACATTTACAGCGCCTTAGGACGGATGAGTAAGACCATTAACAAAATCGAGTACGGGCTCAGAGTCAATGTCAGTTATAGTGAGCTCTTTTCTAAAGTCAATCAGCAGATACAGCAAAGTCAAAGCTTTACGCAAAATTACCGTCTAAGTGCGCGCAGTAGTTTTAAGGATAAGCCAAATTTTGAGGTGGGCTACAATTGGACTAAAAATCAATACAACAATGGGCGTGTTGACCAGATTTTTTTCACCCAAAGACCATATTTTTCGGTGGATGTCAACTTTTTAAAGTCCTTTTATTGGACGGCTAATTGGGATTTTTATGACTATCGCAATCAGGAGAATACCGTGCAAAACAATTATTCTTTTTTAAACAGCACCTTGTATTATCAAAAGGAGGACAGTCCCTGGGAGTTCTCGCTACAGGGCACCAACCTGACCAACAATCAGGGAACGAATACCGATAGTTTTACCGAACAATTTAACACGACCAGTAAATATATCGTACTCCCCCGTATTGTGATGCTTGTGGTCAAATACGATTTATAAAAATTTGGTGGGGTTCAGCAGGATGGTCTACAGACTTAATCGATGAATCGATAAAGACTGCTCCACGCACCGCCATTAATCGCCTGAACGCCATTTGATTTTAATATGGCGGCAGCACTGCCACTTCTAATGCCGCTGGCGCAGCAGGTGATCACTGGTTTGTTCCACTTTTTTATGGTGCTGAGTTGCCCCGTGATGTTTTGAAGGGGAATGTTTTTTGATCCTGGGATGCCTCCTGTTTTATATTCATTTTTAGTGCGCACATCGATGATTATGCCACCCTGTGCCATGAATGCTTCAATTTTTTTGCGTTTGTTGCCAAACAGAAAATCAAGTAGTCCCATACCCTTATGCGGTTTGTAATTCAGGGCAAAAATACACATAGATAATGGCTTAACCAGAAGATGTTCGAATTTCTTGGAGGCGAATTTAGTATCTTGCATGCATATAAAGTCCTCCAGACCAAGACGATTAATATGAATCAACCAACCCAAAAAGAGATGCACCCTGAAGGCCAGGTAAGCCTGCGTGTGGAGGGGGCCGTAATGACCATTGAATTTGGCCATCCCCGGCACAATAACCTCCCGTCGCATTTACTTCAGGATTTAGTCACCGCTTTGGATCAAGCCTCTAACGACCCAAAAGTAAAGGTGGTGATTTTGTCGAGTTCTGGGGATCGAACGTTCTGTGCTGGAGCGAGTTTTCAAGAGTTAGTATCGATAGAAAATCAAGCTCAAGGTCTTGAATTTTTTAGCGGTTTTGCCCGGGTCATTAACGCCATGAGACGTTGCACTAAATTCATTATCGTTCAGGTCCAAGGTAAAGCCGTAGGCGGTGGGGTAGGGCTCATTGCAGCGGCGGATTACGCTTTGGCCGTGGATACGGCCTCCGTTAAATTGAGTGAGTTGACCATTGGTATTGGTCCATTTGTGATCGCCCCCGCAGTGGAGCGTAAAATTGGGCTTGCCGCCCTAAGTGAACTTTCCATCGATGCTGCAGAATTTAGATCGGCACACTGGGCAGAACAAAAAGGACTTTACGCCCAGGTTTTTACCCAGCGACAAGACTTGGATCAAGCAGTCGCTGAATTAAGTAATCGTCTTTCCGAGTATTCTAGCCAGGCCATGAGCCAGTGGAAATCTGTGCTTTGGTCAGGAACTGAAGATTGGGATGAACTTTTGGCTGATCGAGCATCCATCAGTGGACGACTGGTTTTGAGCCCTCAGACCAAGGCTCAATTGGCGTCGTATCAAAAAAAATAATTAAAACTTTAGCCTGATGAGAAACATCATTATTTATACTGCCATGCTTTGGGCCATTATCGCTCAAGCTCAATGGACCTCAGATACAGAGGTCAATACCCTAGTAGTGGATCAGACAAGCTCTGACATGAAGGCCATTGGGGCTTCTGACGGGTCTACTTATGTGGTCTTTTGGCAAAGTGTAGGTGCGCCGCAAAACTACGAGCTCCGTCTTCAAGTTCTGAATCCAATGGGTGAGCAAATGCTTGGCCCAGAGGGGGTTTTGGTCAGTGATGATTTGCCCATG
>Ga0213858_10000504_pt1 | contig 18744 bp, 11 predicted proteins | sample PICome_FD_160122 | JGI IMG/M metagenome (GOLD analysis project Ga0213858, IMG submission 160122) | Coastal seawater microbial communities near Pivers Island, North Carolina, United States - PICO245 | ecosystem: Environmental > Aquatic > Marine > Coastal | place: USA: North Carolina | collected... | reverse complement strand
ACTTTGAGCTTGATTAGCAACTGTAAAATAACTGGTGCTATCTTTGTAAATTGCACCGGTGTTTGCAGTTTTATATGAAGCATTTGAAGAGAATGGTGATAATGTAGATACTTTTGCGGTACTACCCGATTGGGTAATAATATGTCTATAATTAATTATATCTTTGAATCTATTTTCTTGACAAGTGATTAGTTTTGTTTGTCTTTGTAGATATTCAAATGGTATGAGTTCACTAACTTGTGGTGTACCAGCTCCAACTGATATAGTATGAGCAGAATCACTATTATCAATAAATCTGTTTGATTGGCAAGTAAGTAAAACCGTATTTGTTATTTTGTCTAAATTTGCTGTTGGTTCGGTGAGAGAGGCACCTGTATATAAGGCTGTACCTTTTAATATTCTAAGGTCTTTAATGTAACCTTGATACTCAAACGCTGTATGAGTAATATCAGCACCAATCGTTAAAGCCACTGTTGGCTGAAAATCATAAGAACTTGTGCCAGTTGCAACTCTAGTTCCATTTAAATATAAACTGGTCGTTGTGCCCGATCTGGTAAAAGCCACATGATTCCATTCATATAAAGTCGCTCCTGTGCTAGATGTGAAGTGTTGGCCACCACCAATCCACACAGCCGGCTTATTTGCAGAACCATCAAAATGAAGTGTCCAACCTGAACCCCAGTTACTATCAGCGGCACATTTCACTAATACAGCGTAATTTTGTTGATTTGCAGTTAAATATACCCAACACTCAATTGTAAAATCACCCGTGCCAAATTTGAAGTCTGTACTGTTAGCAATTTCAAGACTGTCGCTATCACCATCAAAGTAATTACTCCAATACCCATCACCAAATGGGCCAAACTCTGATATGTGAGCATTACCTTGTCTTGAGATTACTTGATTATTGTTTGATGAATCTTGAAATGTTTTACCTTGACAAGTGAGTAATTTAACCTCTGATGATGTAGCACTTTGAGATGTTGTAGTAAATGGTGATGTGCTAGGTGTAAATCCAGAAGTATATAAGGCTGTTCCTTTTACAATTCTAAAATTAGAAAGATAACCATTTAAATAATGAGAGGTCGACCCTCGGCCAATTTGAACATCACTTGAATTATTTAAATCATCTGATGATGAAACAGAACCAACACTTACTCCATTAAAATAAAGTGTGGCTGTGCCAGAGTTTCGCACTAGGGCTACATGGGTCCAAGCTTTTAATGGAATTTGACTAGAAGATGTAAAATCAGGACCACTAGCAAAAAACACTCTTATATCAGATGAGTTGTTGTTTGATTGTAGTAATATACCACCTGAGTTAGTGTAACCTTTGTCATAAAAAGTAGTATACCCAGATTTTGCATTTAAGTAAACCCAAAACTCAATTGTAAAATCTGTAGTTCCTAATCTCAAATCAATCGAATCTGGGATAGTCAAATAATCTCCATTGCCATCAAAATATACTGATAGTTCACCGTGAGTTGTGGGGTCTTCAAATGGAGCAGTTGGTGGTGTAAATGCAGCCGTGTATAATGCTCTGCCTCCTATAAATCGTGCATTTGATATATTAGCATCTGTGTAAGTGCCACCATCAGCATCTGATCCAATTGTTAAGGGTGCTGTACCATTATATAAACTAGCAGTAAATGATGTGGTTGTATGATCTATAACTCCATTTACAAACAGTCTTATTGTTTGCCCATCTCTGGCCGCAGCCACATGAGTCCATTGACCAGAGGGTATTGCAGTTGTCCCTGTTAAGGTAGCATTTGTACTTCCATTTGTTGTATAAACAAACTGTATATAATTAGAATCTGAAATCTGAAAAGCAAAAGTTTTATTGCTTGATGGATCCCATTTTTGAATGAGTAAATGATACTGACCTTGTGCATGAAGATATACCCAACACTCCATAGTAAAAGAATCGGTACCTAAATCAAATTCAGATTCATTCTCAACTCTAAGATTACCATTTCCAGTAAACTCATTACTGAACACACCAGCATTATAATAAAACGGGTTGAAATCAGTACCATAAACATTTGTGCCAACTGTGGAAACTTGTCTATCATTTGGGCTATCATCAGATAGAGCCATGTACTGAGCTATTGGAGCTGGATTATTTACATTATTTGCACCTGGATTTCCATCACCATGTAGAAGTAAAACTGTATTTGCGTAGTGTTCGTCTGTTCTTTCAGCTACACCACCACCGCCACCACCGCCACCTCCGCCTCCGGCTTCAGTTGATGTTTGTGCGGCTGCAACGGTTGCTGTAAGTGTAATTAAATCCATTAGGCACTATTCGCTATGGATAATGCACCTCTCCAATTTGTCCCACCATCATCTGTGATAAAAATTAAAACATCAACTGCCGTATCACCTTGAGTTAATGTAGGTGCTGTGCCACCAGGCCATTTTACGGCTGCTGGCCAAGTTTGTGTATATGCTGTGCTTGTATTACCCGCACCACTTGTAAGTTCTAAAGTAAATCCAGTCGCCTTTGATGAATCTGACCCACCAGTAAATGTCCAAGTACAACCGCCAGATGTATTCGCTGAAAAGAAAGTGCCTTGTTGTGTATTGATTGTAGCTGCACCCGCAACATTACCTAAAGCAATATGAGTTGAATTAAATACAACAACATTTTGAACTGATGTGTTCATCTTTGTTACATTCATTGTCGCAAGTGTATTTGCAAACAAATTGGCTGTAAGTGAGCCAGTCTCTATTTCATTAGGTGTAATTGAATTTGCGGAGACACCGCCAATAACACCATTCGCTAAATTATTAGCTTCAATAGAGAAAGGTGCAATTATAGCACCGGTTACTTTAGTGAGGGCCATACTTTACCTTTTATTATTCAGCTGGTGTATGTAATACCCAGCCTGTTTGATTATTTGCTTGATATGCACTCTCATTCCATGTGTAATACTGACCAAGTTCTGTGTTTGCATCGCTTGGCATTGAACCAAGTGGAGATTCATATACCCACTCAGATGTATTGATTGTCCAACTCTCACAATTTTCTGGTTTTGGTGCGACAAAAACATCGTGTTCAGTATTATATTCATAACCTATACCAGCATAATTACCTCTGAGTGCAGTACCACCATCTGGTAAATATTCATTATTGGCTGCAACACCATAATGAACGCCACCTCTTGTGTTATAAGATGTCTGAATCCAGTTACTCGCATCACCTACAGCTCCACTATTAATGAAATCTTGTTCTGCTACTATCACACGAACAACTTTTCCATTTATTACTTCAGCAAAATGCGCCATTATTTTTTACTCCTATGTTTTAATAAAAATTAAATTATTTGCTTCTTTATATAATCTACCAGTTGCAACTGACCCACCACCAGTAGGTAATCCAGAAAAGTCTAAATCTTTCACGGCTATATTTGCTACATTATTCACTCTACCTTTACCAGTTACATTTATTGTGTGAACTACAAGATTTGCTGTGCCACCATATTGGCCAGCCGTAGCTGTGGTGGATTGTAATTGAGATTCACCAACACTTAAACCATCAACTACTACACCAGCAACTTTTTGTTTATCTCTCACAACAACTAGAATATTATTTGTTCCTGTTTGTGGAGCTTCAGCAAAATTTAATCCACTATTTGCTGACGTTACTGTATAAGATGAAAATGGGTCTTGATGAACATTGTTTACATATACGTCTAAGTCAGCTGCATTATCAACTGGACTTGGTAAAGTAAAAGACTGAGTAGAATCATCTCCACTATATTGTTGAACGAATCTTTTAGATAACTCTGTCTCTGGTGTTCTTCCAATGTACATTAAGTGATCTCCAGAACCGACATGATTATGTCTGTATTACCAGAACATTTAACTGTTAAAGAATCTCCAGCTTCTAATACAAGTTTTTGATTACCACCAATTGGCACCAAAGTACCACCGGCTGGTATACTCGCATTATGAACAACTGAATAACTATTAGTATCACCTGTGCTTACAACTGATACATTTCCAGTTTGAGCTGTTTGAGTAACATTTGACATGGTGAAACCAATTACAGTTGTTTGTGTACCTGAAGCCACAGTATGAACCACTTGGTTCGCTGATACATTGGCTTGCATATAATTTTTAAATGTATTAGGCATCTTTCCTTTTATCCTTTATTTCATATTTATACTATTTATCCTAGTGCTATTGCAAGAGCAAGTGATTCTGATATTACATTATTTGCAGCTGCAAAAACAGCAGTTGTTGTGTTATCAATTTTTAATATACCATTCATGGCACCAGGATGAGTTTGACATTGATAATAAAATGTCTGATTCACGGTATTGGCTGGCACTTTCCAATATAAGACACCACCTGATTGTCCCTGTGCATCACCAGCAGTTTTGACAATTAATCTGGAAATACTATCAGTACCATCAGTCTCAACATATGTTAATCCTACATTATAATATGTGTTGCCATCGGCTTCTATTGGTGTTGTATTAGCTGTTCTTATTACAAATGGGTGAGAACCACTTAATTTTTGGGTATCAAAGGCATATGTGTGACCAGGTTTTAATGTGATAGTTGGGTTACTTGTAGGGTGAGTATCAAAAGTATATGCACTAGAAGCATCAGAATCAATGACGTATCTAGTTGTGGCAGCACCGGATGTATTTGCAACACTAAAAAATGCGCCGGTATCATCTTGACTTAAAATTAGATTACCCGTGATTGTCATATTATCAAAACCGGCTTCATCTAATTTAACATTACCAGTAACTAATAATTGTCCATTAATTCTTAAATTACTATTAACTACGAATTGATCATCAGTAAGATTTGTACCCTCAACAAATTGATTATTTAAATCAATCAGGCCTGTGGTTGAAGTTAACCATTCTTGAAATGTATTTGAAGTTGTAAGTTGGTTAATAATTGCCACTAATTTCTCCTGTTATAGTGTTCCACCTACACCAGAACCACCTAATGCAATTGCAAATGCCGTTGCATCATCTACAATACCATTTGCAGCCGGAAAAGCCGCATCATTAGTATTTTCTATGTATATAGTACCATTCATCACAGGGTGTGCGGTGCATTGATAGTATAGTTGTGTGCCAAGAGTATTTGCTGGTACTTTCCAATATAGTATGCCTTTATTTCTTAATTGTGCATCATAACCTGTTCTAATAATAAGATTATTACTTGAAACTTCTACATGAGTCAAACCTACATTATAAAACGAACTACCATCAGTAACATTAGCACCCTCATTTGTTGTTCTAATTACAAAAGGATGAAGACCATTTAATTTTTGTAGATCAAAAGCATATGTTCTACCAGGCTCTACATATAGGTTTGGATTACCTTCATTAGAAAAATCAAAAGCATAAACTGAACTATCACCCATTATGGACCAACGAGAGGCTACTGTGCCTGAAACATTTGCTGTTTTAACAAAAAATCCAGATTCACCAGTATCACTTGGTTCTACTATAACATTACCTGGTAATACCATCTCAGAAAAATCACCAAAAACTCCTAAGTTTAAGTTACCAGCTACAGTTAAATCAGCATCAATATTTAAAGTGGGGTTATGATAGTCCGCATCAGTAAATATTTCAAAAATACCATTACCAGTATTTGCGTTATCAGTAAAATCATTATTAAAAGTAATTAACTCTGAAGTAACATTTAGCCAATCATTCCAAGTATTTGCTAAATTTAAATGATCTATGATTGCCATTTGTTAATTCTTCTTTGCAATTTGTTTCAGTAAAGATTTAATTTCCTGAAACTCATTTTTTATAACATTCACTTCTTGAGTTAAAGTTTCTAATGTTATATCTTGTCGTTTTCTCCTTTTAGCCTCTCTCATTTTTAATAAATCTGTATTCAATATGGCTTTTGATCTTGTGTCTCTTACAAGATTTTTATGGTCTTTTACTTTTAAAATACTCACGATAATGCTATTGCCCTGAAGTTTTTAATTGTTGGTGCTTTCGCAGTATTAGTTGTATGGAAAACAACTTTAATTTGGAAGTATCTAAAGTTATCATACGTTGCATCAGCGTTTGTATATACTATATCATCTGCTCGATATTCACAATCATAATACTCATTATAATTTTGTGATGTTACAGTTGGTGTATACTGAGTCATTAACGTATATGGTAAATTCTCAAATTCTGTTGAGTCAACAGCTGATTGAACTCTATAATAAACTTCAATAGATGATCCCTCTGGCAAGTTTTTAGAAAGAATTACTCTCAAGTGAGTGGCATCAAAATCATCTGCTAATTTTACCTTCTTTATAACATACTTAGATAATGCACCGCCACCTTCATTTAAGGTTTCTGGATTATTTGTAACAGTTGTATTTGAAGAACTTTCGATCAAGTTTTCAGCAAAAATAAATCTACATCTGTCTATATCAAATGTTGGAGAAATGTCAGTATCAGTTGTTGCCATTGTAATTCTTAAATTAGCTTCATTATCAGCGACAAATTGTTGCCTCGTTTCAAAATAAACATCCGATCCAGGGTAGATTGGTTTACCTGCACTCAAGCCAGAATCACCATTTGCTGTTGTTGCTAAGCTAAATGATATAGAAGTCTCTTTTGTATATGTTTCATATGGTGCGGACACTTTCATATAATCCACATACTGTGGTGGTAAATTGTTTATTTTAGCTTCTACATCTGTAAAAACATTACCAGCAGTGTTAAAATCACACTTGTGTATTATAAAAGATAAGTCTGATAATTGATCTGGCTCCCATGTCCTAGCATTTTGTGATTTAAACAAAGAGCCGGTGTATGGTTGACCAGAGACAACTTGACCATTGTCAAGTCTTGTTTGACCAACTGTAGCAATGAATACGGTGTATTCAGAGGAGTTAGTGAGTAAAACAATAGAATACTCACCAGGTTCTAAAAATACTGGTTTCTGAAAGTCAAACCTTGTTGCTACAGGTGTATTTGGTGTTGATGGTAAATTAACATCAGCGGGATTTTTAAATGCTGTAGCAAAAGGTACAATTTCATCAGCACTAGGATAACCATTTACAGTTCTTCTAATTTCACATGAAACAGGTAGTGAACTATCTTTAGTAGCAAAGAAAGCCGAAACAGCTGGTACAAATATACCTTTTGGATTAGAACCTTCTGGCACCACAAATGTTTGTGCGAGTGGGTCTACAAAAATACCTCTTTGTATATTTGCAAACTCTGGACTGTTTCTAAATATTTGTTCTACAACACCTCTTGCAGCCGGGTCACTAGATTTTCCTCTTATATCACCTAAATCATTGTTATCAATTTGTTTTAGGTAAAAAGCATAGCCACCCTTATCGGGTTTTCTTTGTAGAACACTCTGATATATTGAGTATAGAACCGGCCCCCATGAATTTACAACTGAGGAAGAAACACCTTCTCTATTAATTAAGTCATTATTTTTACCTGTAAGTGTTATACAATTAGCTTCTTGATTAACTTGATCCCAATAGAAATCACAGTCATAAACAGGAGGTTGTGATGGCACCTGGGGTGGTGTTTCTACCGGTGGTGGTGCAACCTCTGGCACTCTAACTTTTCCAGAAAAATATCTAGTTGATGCTAATGTAGTATGAAATGTTGGATTTATAATAGCATCACAGAATATAATCTGATGTTCACCGGCAAAAAACTGTTCGTTTGTTTCAGCAACATTTGGTAATTTAAGTCTACCTTTTACATATCCGTTATCATCAGAAACTATGGTTGGTGAATCATCGTAACCAGACCCGTTCCATCTATTTAAAAATGAAGATACGTTTCTGCTATCTATGAAAGCATGAACTACTGTATTTGGTTTGTATCCAAATATTTGAAAATCAATATTTTGAGCTTGTGCATAATGAAACACTTTATCAGTTTCAGTTTTTTGACTAAAATATCCAGCTTCTTCAGCTGAAGTGGTTGTTTTTACTTTTTGACTTGTTGTATCATAATAGGTGAATACTTTTGCATCACTTCTATCATATGTTACTAAGTTCCACTCACTCCATCTTGAACCTTCAAAATTCTCACCATATTCGTAATTATCAGAGTTACCCTCTGTGTTAATGCCAACAAAAGGCCTTGCACCAAAATCAGCATAAGATGCAACATCTGTTTCTAGTTGAACATGACCAACAAACCCCATTACTTTGAATGGATTTACATTTATAGTACCTGTAGCAACTGCTTGTGCTGTAAATGTTGTTCTAATAAATGGTAATGTTAATCTATTACCAGTGTTTTGTAAGTCTGCAACAGATGTTGATTGTGAAACTGAGGTACCATTCGCTTTGAATCTAGGTCTTAATACACCATTTTCATAATCAACAGCACATTTATAATCTGGGTCAGCAACATCACCAATACTATGACCTCTAAACGGATCAACAACAAAACCATTACTTAAAAGTTCTGTACTGTTATTAGATAAGAAAGTTTGTGATGCTAACTCAGTTTCTAGTAAATTTAAAGAAGTATAATATTCAACTCTTGTTAAACGGTCATCAATACCGCTTATGTCTTTCATTGTGTATCTTTTGTTTTTGACAACTTCTAAACTTACATTACTTGCAGTTGACGTATAAGCCTCTAAACCCAATTTAGCAATTGTCATGGCATCAGGGTCATCCACTGGTACAGGAGGATCATTTAGAGCTGCTTCACCTTGAATCACTCTAAAGTTACCATCATACCCTAAAACTAACTTATCGTTTCTTGGTAAGAAGTAATCTAACTTCATAAGCGCTGTTGGATCTTCTGAATCTGGCATCTCAAGTTTAGAAAATACCATATTAGTATTTGAATAAACATTTGATGATACTTCTGTGCTTCTAAATGGTCTAAAATCTACGGAATCTCTTAAAGAGATAATTGTGCCATCTTTTTTAGTAAATTGCGGTATTGACTCATATTTTATAACTGGGTTATACGAAGCAGTATCTATAAATCCACTACCATTTGCTTGAATGTGATTAAATACAACATTCATTTTACCCACATTTATTTTTGCAGTATCAGGATATCCGTTGGATGTGGTGTTGTTAGCTCTTAATCTTATTGTACCATAATCAAAGAAACTTTCTCTTTGACCGGTGTCAAAAGTGAAGGCATCTCTTACATTAACATTATCTGAATTAGCTGCATCAGTACCACTTGCAATATAAATCGCCTCTACGTTTACAACATAAGGATCACCTAGTGATATTTTCTCCGGTTTAGTGCCTGATCTCTGTGTATGTGTGCCTACATCGTAAGTCTTAAATTTTCTCCTTGAAGTTAAAGATCTTCTATCATTCTGAGCATTTTCAACCGACAATGTAGCTATAACATTTGCTGTTCCACTAAAACCAGAATCACCTGTATCAATTTCTGCTTCAGGTGTAGCACCACCTGTTACCGTAACTGAATTTAAGGCCGTTACCACATGGCCTACTGGATTGGTTGCAGTACCAGATGTAACAACAGTTACTTGATAATTTTTAGCTCTTAATGTAGATGTGCCTGCTGTTATAAAAGTTTTTCTAGCAGACCCGGATTGTATTGTTCCAACTCCAGATGCAAAACTTACAGATGGAAAAAGTTTTCTTATCTGATAAGAATATGTTTGAGCTCCTGTGTTTGCCACATATTTGTATGACGTTGGAAAAACAGCTCTATCTTCATTTGCATCAGAAAATACAGCACGACTAAACGTGTAGCTTCTTTTACCATGTGGCCATGTTACAAATCCACCCCCTAAATCAGTAGTTGATCCAGAAAATACTGTGCAACTTATTTCAACATTTTGACCACTTACTGCTACGACATGGGCTATTCTAGTACCTCTTGTATTACCTGATGTTAATGGCCCATTATTTGAAACATTAAAGCCTTCAACCATATCACCAACTTTAATTGTAGCAGTAATATCTACAATCATATTATTTGTGTTATTCGCTAAAAGTGCATCGGATCTAGTAGATTGAATAGACGTTGTGTCAACATTTGCATTAGCATTAGCTGAGTTGTTTATACCTATACCAACAATCGTTCTTGTCAACTCAAGTGGTGCATTACTTGTATTTCTAATATTAAACAAAGATAGTTTATATACATTATCACCTTTAAGCCCAGTCTCATTTTGAAAGAACTCAATATTTCTTACATGAGCTTCACCAATTTTTGTATTTTGAGCAAAAGACTGTGTAGTAGAATTTGGGCCACCATTTGCCAAGTTTGATGAATGTAAAGACACTTTTGGAAACACAGCATCACTTGTAAATAATGTGTTATTTGCATTTTTAATGTAAATAAAATTACCATATGACTGTTCTAAACTATATGTATTGGCTGTTTCTGTTTCTCTGGCCTTTGGTAAATTTATATTTTCATCAGTTATGTTTTCAATTTCATAACCTTTTACATAGGCTTTTCCTTTTTCAACTGTGAGAATTCCTGTTGCTGAATTACCTAAATTCCCAACTCTTGGTTCCATACCTCTTACGATATAATCACCAGATTCATCGTAAGTTCTTCTTGCAAGGGTTCTACCTAAATCTGAATATTTTGTAGTAGATTTATCTATAACTAACTTACCATTCTTATATCTTACAAGCTCAATATATTTTGTAGAAGTTAGTTCAGGTATAGATTTTGTTGCAGAGTCTAATTGTTTTCTTGATAATGTTAAATTAACTTTATACCGATCAGCGCCTATAGCTAAGTAGTTTGATGACTCTAATGCTGGGTCAAGCAAACTGGCATCATCAGAAGATTTTACAATACTTTCTGTTACTTCAAAACCTATTGAAACATTTGCAGTTTTATTATATTTGTCAGCAGCAACAATTTGTTGTTGATTTTTTACAAAGAGACCATTGGTATAAAAAACACCTTCAGTAACACCTAATAATTTTGCATCACCATATGGGTTTGTATTTGCTGTTACTTGTGCAATTAAATTTTCAGTATTCAAGTCAAAAGAAGAATACACATTCATAGTTGCATTTGCATCAACATTTACATTTGCTAAAGTTGTGCCTCCAGGACCATTAGAACTAACTGTATTTAAAGCACCATTAGAAAGATATATGTTTGCAGTTTTAACGTGTGAAACATATAGTGTATCTGGGTCACCGTTTGCAGCTGCATCAGCGTGATGAACAAAGAAAATATTATTTGCAACTGTATTAGAAAAATTTATATTCTGTGTAGCATTAGCATTACCTACACCTGTGATTGGCACCGTTATAAAACTATTAATAAAACTCGCTACATTTACCGCAGATCCGACTTGTTCAAGAACGCCACCCTCTGGTAGTATTGGTGCTAAATTTATGTGATTAATAGATGGCTGTAAATTTATACTTAACTTGTCTATTTTACCTTCACCAATACCAAAAACTTCAGCACCAGTAACTCTTGATCCATCTTTAAATAGATGATTACCAAACTTTGTGATTTGGTCTTGTAATACAGTCTGTGTTTGTGTTAATTCACGAGCTTGTACTGCTCGACCTGGTCTAAAAAGTAATCTATGAAAATTCTTATCTTCATCAAAATCATCATAGTACGGTGTTGTGTTAAAATTAAGTGCCATTCTTTACCCTTAAAATTGTAAAACAAGTCTTATATCTTCTGCTTGTCCATCTACTCTTGTTACTGGATCTACATTTTCAACATATAATATATCAGCTGCATCTGGTTCAAATTCTGGTGTGGTTATATTTGTAATAATTCTTGATGCACCCGATACAGTACCTTCTAAAATAACACCAGACCTAAAAGCACCATCCACACCGGTAACTTCTATCTCAGTTGCTGTTTTCGTTCTATGCACAACAGCTTGAGCAAAGTTTACATTAGAAGACGACCCTTGAAAAACTTTTTCACCATCAACATAATTTAATCCAGATGATAATTGTAATGTAGTAACTTGTGAAATTAAATCATTTGCTGTAGAAGTTGTTACAGCTGTATTTTGCCCATATTTATATGGGTTTCTAAAAAGCCCTACTTGTCTAAATTCTACACCAGTTGCAATCAAACCATTTTCAGTTGAGTCAATTAGACCTAACTTTGCAGTTGCCATAACACTATTTGCAACTAAATCTTTTCCTAAATTAAAAGCATGACCAAACTTTGGCGCTATAATAACTCTTGAATCAACCCCTGTGCCTGTACCAAAAACTAAAGCATTACATTTTTCATAACCAGTACCAATAGTGTCTACTGATATTTTTGTAACGACACCATTAATTACTGTTGCATTTGCTAAAGCATCTGAGCCATCACCATCAACAAAAACCCTTGTTGTTATACTTAAATTATTTGCTACATCTACCCCACCGCCATTTGAAGCTGCTGGTTTACTTATGGTTATTTTATTATTAATATCATCAACACTAGAAATAACTGTATCAGCTGCAATGCCTGTGCCCGTTATACTCATATTTTGGGATGCTATATCATCAACGGTAATATTACTCATGTTTGTTGATAAAAACGCACTATTTACAGTAAATGTTGTGTTACCAGTTTCAAATGCTTCAACTCTTACATTTGTAAAGTTTCTGTAATTAGAACCACCATCTACTACAACAATTGTAGTTAATTCACCCTCAACAACACCATCATTGTTCAAATTAAAAACCGTGTCTGTTTCAGTTGAATCATTGTTTCTTGTTGGTACTGGTATATATGAAGTATTCAAAAATTTATTTGCTGCCCGAACATTGTACATATATTTCCAAATATACCCATCTCCAGTATCCACATCATTTGATATAACACCACTTGTTGTAGTATAATCACCTGTAGGTTCAGTTATTGATACAGCCCCAGCGTTGTTTGATAAACATTTATAAACATTCCTATCACTCGTCATTACATACATTGGTTCTAAGTTTTGGCTCGTATTACTTGTAATCAATTCACTAGAAAGTTGCTGTGGGTCAAACTGCCTGTAAATCATATTAGCAGTCCAGTTCACCCTTGGAATTACTAAATTAACGTCTCCTGCATTTATTCTTTTAGCGGCTATCATATCTCTAAAAGTTCTATTATCAACATCAACGGATTCTGCTATGTCATTTGGTGTATCCGTATCATTGAAAGCATCAGTTTTACCAATAAAAATATACTGTATATCTGGTGTATCACCATCGAGACCAGCAATATATTGTTCAGCACTTTTAAGGGACTGTAATTTTGATGTGTATTTTGTTGCCATAATTTCCTATTTATACGAGAATTGTAATGGATTGTGCAGTAGCATTTGAAGTAAATGCAACTGTTACTTCCACATTTGTATTTGAAATAACCGTGTTTACTGTTCTAATTTCATTATTTACTACAACTTTAGTTCCTGTATTTACTAAATTACCAGCTGTATTTTTTACTGTAACAAATCTGGTATTTGAGCCAGTTACATAAACAGAATTTGATGTTACATTTACAGTACCGGCCAAAGTATTAGATATATTTTGAGAGGTTACTATTTGAGCATCAACAACTTTAGTTACATCAAACTCTGCGTAGTTCTTATACCCAGCTGGATGCACCAAACCCTTTAATATGGATTTGTATTTTGAAAATTCTACTGGTACATTTGTTACATATATGTAATCTTGATAATAGTCTAAACCTTGTAGTTTTCTTTCAGATGCAGAGATAATACCCTTTGAAGAAGTCCATCTGCCTGGAAAAGATCTTAGAGCAGTTTGTATTTGTGCCTCAGCAGTGGCTAAACCATCACCCTTTGTTGTAAGGTCTATGGTTGGTACAGCTTGATAACCTAAACCAGGTTCCGTAATTCTGATTTGTTCTACTACACCAGTTACACCATTTGATGTTGCAGCTATTTGTTCTTGATCTGCCATAGCCGCTGAAATTTCAATGTTTGCACCTGAACCCCCACCACTATATGAATGAACACCTAAAGTTGGGAATACATTTTCTGTGTAGTTTTGACCGCCAATTATATGTCTTCTAAACGCACCTACTTTTCTAACAACTGATGTGCTATTATCAAAATTTGTATTTGTAGTGATGTGTGTTGCATTTGTTACAACATTTACATATCTTGATTCATTGTTGATTATAATCTCGTCACCAACGGTGAGTTCTGTGTTAAATGATGTGCCTACTCCAACAACTTCATTTAAAACTGATGTTACATTTGCATTACCAGCAATCCTAGATGGTTGAAACTCTATTTCAGTAATAGCACCATTAGCTGCTACTGATTTTACGGCAGCTGCAGAACCAAATCCTGTGCCAGTATTTGTAAATATAATTTCATCTGCTGGTTGATATCCTGTACCACCATTGTTAATTCTAAATCTACCTAATGATCTAAATGGTTTTATTCTAATTACTCTACCACTAGAATCTATACCAGGACCCTCAGAATCAAATGATATTACATTACCAGTTGCATTTGATGTAAGTAAAACTAGACCATCAATAGGACCTAAATCTTCAAGTGTTTCGTCTTGTAAACAATCAACAATTCTAGTTGATACATTTTCACCACCACCGAGTGCGTTACTTGTTACATCAAAATAAACTTCAAGTGTGCCTATCGTAGAACCAAAACGAGCAACCTTATATTTAAATGTCGGTGCAGAACCTAGTGTGATAAAAGGCCCTCTGAACCAAAAATTAGCAAAAGGGTGCCCAATCGATGATGTCTCTGCATAAACATACCACGCACCGCCAGCTGTTGCATCAAATGGCACACCTGTGTTAGATGATGGTGTTGCACCGGCGAGTCGATTCCACCTACTAACTGTTGTAGTAGGTAGTGGAGACATGTCAGTAAATGTAACAGATGAATAATTATTAATATTACCTGTACTTGTTTGCCATCCGTAAACATTTATGGCTTCGTTTGTCCCAATGTTTATAGATTCAAAAGTAAAGTTTGCAATATTACCAGTTAAACCATCACCAACATATATTTCATCTAGCTGTATATCACCAGTAAAGCTGTTGCCACTCACATAATGAAAAACCGGTCTTATCGTTGAATTAGCAAATTGTTGTAAGTTTGCAGTATTAGATACGACTCTCTCTTCGTACCCATAAAGACCCGAATTACCACTTACTGAATCAAGAACTATACCAGATAATCCAGTCGCACCTCCCGTACCACTAATCACATTTGCAAGAAAACCATAATCGGAACTCGTAAGAGCTTGATCAACGTCTATTTCATCTATTCTTGTTGTTGATAGTGTAAATGTATTTTGTTGATTTAGCACGCCTGTGCCAACACTTGTAACAGCAAAAGTTGTTTGTGCGTTACCCGATGTACCAACAACCAAATCTGATACTCTGAATCCAGCACCACCAAAATGAATAGTTGCATTATCGGTAAATCCACTTCTTACAACTGAAACTTCGGCAGCTCCCTCCTGTTCAAAACCACCAGCAGTAATAGTAACAGGATCACCAATATTGTAACCCGTGCCGCCCTCAATAACTCTAATTGACTCAAGTGAAGATGTAGTATTACATGATACATTAATTAAATTGTTGTTTTCATCAACTATATCAGTTAATATTTGTTCTCTTTGATTAAACGTACCTAAAAGAGTTTTTCTATTTACAAAAAGCTCTATTGACCTTTGAGCCTCAAGTAATCTTGGTACAGATTGTTCAATTATAGCTGTTGCATTTGATGTAGCACCTCTTATTTTTCTATTTGTTAAAACAGATTCATTAAAGTTGGCATATTCAACACGAACATCGTCATTTAAAGATGGTGCAGTTGTAAATTCTATTGTTTTATTTTCTCTTCTAACAATAAATCCTGTGTATTGCCTAACACCGTTAATTTTAACAACTGTTTGATTTGCCTCAACAGCTTGAGCTAATTTAAATATTTTAGTTGTGCCATCACCAACATAAAAAGTTGAAACAGCATCTCTAATTCTAACAACCTGTTCAATTGTATATTCACCATCTGAAGCTCTAAGAATTTCATCTTTAGGAAATCTAACATCTGCATTTTCACTAAAAAGTAATCTAAAAAGTAATTTAAAAGATTTTTCATTACCTTTAGCTAGATACAATGGTAAAATATTTTTGATTAAAAAAGATTTATCAACAATTGCATCTTTTGGTATAAGATTTGCAAAAGTATTCATAAAACTATTTTCAAAAGCCTCTATTGAATCATCAACATCAGACTTTCTTCTCATGTCTTTGGATACTTTTACTAAATCATTATTTTGTGTTCCTTGTTCTGTTTCCAAAAATTCATAATATGCTTCCATAAACGAAATAAAAAGAGGGTGTTCTTCACGAACAAACTCTGGTACTTGTCTATCAATTAAAAGAGAAGTTAATTGTTTAGAAGAATCTAGTTCGTGGGACATATTATGAAGTTACTGCCTCAAGAGTTGTTGTTATAGATGCTGGATCATCAATATCTATTGCTAAAATACTATTTCTTGTAGATTTTAATACTCCAGTTTCAGAACCTATTGTAAATCTAATTAAACCTGCTGAATCTGCACTTGTAGGCACAGATAATATTCTAATTGTATTAATACTTAAAATACCATTTTCATAGTCTATTGAACCGGCGTTATCGTTAATAATTTGTCTAGCACCATTTGAGTCAAAGAAAATAGTTCTGAGTGTACCGTTTCTTTCATCAACAGCCACAGAAAGTTCAGCACCAATACCATCACCGCCTGATAAAACGGCAGTTGCTGTGGTGTAGTCTACGCCTCGATTTAAAATATTAACAGCGACCACTTCTCCACCAGATACAATTGCTTCTGCTGTAGCACCTATGCCATCACCTGTAATTGTTACAGTTGGAGCCACACTATATCCAAATCCAGGTTCTTCTATTTCAATTCTTGATATGCCAGTAGATGATTGAGGTACCTCTTCAAATTGCACCTCTTGTGTTTGACCCGTGTTATCAAAACTATTAAATTTTGTTGATGTAAGTTTACTTTGGCCTGTGCCTCTTCTCAACTTTTCATTAAATTTAACCTCATAAGAACTTGTACCTATTACTGGTGTAACTCTTTTTTGAAGTCTTACGTCAACTTGAGAACCTAAAATTGCATTTGTGTCTGTATCATCAATAGATTCAGAAAATTTAGATTCAGTAAAAGTAATATCAAAAGAATTTAAAAAATTATTATTGAATGTGATTATAGAATCTCTTATTGACTCTTTCAAACTTTCTGGTGTTGCAGTAGTTTTTCTTGTATCATATTTTACAATATTTGACACGAGTAAATAAGTAAAATCTGGATCAACTATTTCTACATTTACACCAATTACACCTTTTGGTTTTAGAATAGTGTCAATAATTCTTTGTTTTTCTGTTTCTGATATGAAAAAATTTGCTTTAGCTTTTAGTGAAACAAAAACTTTTCCATAAATGATTGGCACATTATCTTCACCACCCCATATAGATATTGCCTCTATACTTGGAACTTCTTTCGTTATAAATGTTTCATAATCTTTTTTTGTAACTAATCTATTTTGAGTCGTGAATTGATTTGGTGCTGAAAACTTTATAGAATCTACACTTTCTCTTTCAGATCCACCAGAAGCTGCCGATATTGGATTAACAGATAAATCTTGTAATGTTTCACTAGCAGAATCTACAAGAATGGCTGATGGTACAAAATTATTTGCTTTATTTGCAGCTGTGCCATTTGTAACAAGATAAGAAACAGATACAGTTGCACCATCATTTAACTTTTTACCTACATTATCATTTCCAAAATAAATTTGAAATTCACCATTCTTACCCTCTTGTAAAAAATATACTTCTGAGGTAGGACCAACATCAAGAATTTCATCCACCTTTGAAAATATTTTAGTAGACGTATTTGAAATATTAGGCACTACTGTTACGTCAATTGTGTTTGTATCAATATTAGAGTCAGGTAACGTAAAAATTTGTTTAGGATTATTTGATTGATTGTGAGTGAAGTTGTATGAAACTATTTGCCCTTCAGCTATTTCTAAATTATTAAAAACATATTGACTATTTGCTTTCGTAACTAAAGTATCTTGTAACACTACAAAATTATAAGTTTTATTATCAATTTGATCTGATATAAAACTAAAACCTCTAGGTACTGTTAGAGTATTTACAGATGATGAATCAGAATTTGCTGTAAAGTTTATTGTAGCTGTAGGTGCTTTAATTGAAAAAGGAACATACCCTAAACTTTTTGCTAAAGAGACAACCGAGTCTCTTAAAACGGCAGTATCTATAAATGATTCATTTGCTACCATATTTAAATAGTAAGCATTATAGTGTGTATTGTAAGCTAAAAGGTCTAATAATACTGAAAGACCTGAACCCTCAAAATCATAGTCTGAAAAAGCATCTTGCTGTTGTAAAAAAGACCTTAAATTTGTTTTGATGGTGTCGAAATCAAGTTCGGTTACTCTAAGGCGATCTACCATTTATCTAATCCGTTCTAAGAAAAAGTTTATTGTTACTGGTGCTGTTAAGTTTAATATGAAAAAAGTCATTTCAATTTCATACCCGTTTTCATCGTATTTCGGGTTGGCTGTTACATTTTGAATTTTTGCTCTAGGTTCAAAGTTAGTAATGACTTCTGATATTTCTCTTTCAAGTGAAGCCGCTTGTATAGAATCCATGTTTTCAAACAACATTCTACGCAAATTAGAACCCAAGTCTGGTTGAAATGGTCTTTCATAGTGATTTGTACGAATTAGATTTTTT